>Ga0207873_1000281_pt1 | contig 57518 bp, 62 predicted proteins | sample BGWIniCompost_FD_187373 | JGI IMG/M metagenome (GOLD analysis project Ga0207873, IMG submission 187373) | Cellulose adapted compost microbial communities from Newby Island Compost Facility, Milpitas, CA, USA - BGW Initial Compost (SPAdes)... ...
GGGATGCGCCAACGCAGCCGTTGTGAGAAAGTCGGGCTTCACCAATGCATGAGCAATTCTCTTGGCAAGCGAACACATTGATGCCGTGGCGGACATCGCGGTGGCGGCGAACCGCCGCTTCACGGAAGCGCATCCGCATGCGGCCACGCAGGTGGGCGTGATCAGCTCGACGATTCGCGCCATGGGCATCGCCGCGGACGCGGTGAACATCGATTGCCTGCGCTCCGGCCGCCGGCTGGTGCTGATCCTGCTGGATCGCATCCGGGGCACGGTCGGCATCGGCATCGGCCAGAAGGACACCGTCGGGCAATACGAGCTGCTGGGCCAGGTGGACGTGACGGCGCTCCACGAGGACGCGGTGCTCGCCATTCTCGAGGAACGGTTCGTCCTCGATTGAGCCCGCGTTTTCCGCCGCAGTTCCTTGACAGTCTGCCGCCTCGCCTTCATGGTGCGCGCCTTTCCGTGACAGCGAATGGGGAGGCAAATGAAGGACGCACGTGTGCAGGCGGCACTGCTGGTGGTGTTGGCCATTCTTCTCGTGGCGGGCGGTTACGTGTTCCAGCCGTTCTGGACGGCGGATCGCCTGGCAAGCGCGTTTCGCGCCGGCGACCTGCGCGCCGCCGGCAAGCTCATCGATTACGCGCGGGTGCAGGAATCCATCCGCGCCCAGCTGGGCAACGGTCTTCGGGGCGAGTCCGCGAACGCCCTGACCAGCATGATCAACGCCAGCACCCAGCCCGAACGCATCGCGGCCTTCCTGCGCAACGGCAGGCTGCTGGATCCCGAAGAGGCCGAAAACGCTACCGCTCGCGTGCAGTTGCCGCGCCCGCGGACGAGAAGCCTGCAGGGGCTGACCGGTTTCGAGGTGCAGTATCACCGTCTCGCGCTCACGTTCCGCTTCGAGGGCCTGCAGTGGCGCCTGGTGGGCGTGAAGTTTGCGGACGCGGTGGCGCAGGACCTGCGCACCGAGCTCGCTTCCGCGGGACGTCCATTGCCCGTCCACTCGGCGGAGTAAAAAGTAAAACGGCGCGGCATTCACCGCGCCGTTTTGCTTCTAGTGGTATCGCCATATTTACTTGTCCCGCCCGCGTTCCCAATGTGAACGCGAATCCAGCGGCGGGGCACCCATGTATCGCGGCATCACCTTCAGGCAGTTCCTTGTGGATCTCAACCGCGAGATCAGCGAAGACAATGTCTTCGTCGGCGCCGCGGCGCTGGGTTACTACCTGACGCTGGCGATCTTCCCGGCGCTCATCCTGCTGATGACCATCATTCCCTACCTGCCGGTGGCGAACATCGACCAAGAAATCATGCGCGTGCTGGAAACCGCGTTGCCCGAGGATGCCTTCAGCATGGTGTCGCGCGTGGTCGAGGAAGTGACCAGCCAGCGCCGCGGCGGCCTGCTGTCCTTCGGCGTGCTGGGCACGCTGTGGGCGGCGTCCACGGGCATGTACGCCATCATGCAGCAGCTCAACATCACCTATGACGTCAGCGAGGCGCGCAGCTACATCCGCGCCCGGGCGGTGGCGCTCGCGCTCAGCATCATGTTCGGCCTGCTGGTGATCGGTGCGTTCTGGCTGATCGTCGCCGGCGGCGCGGCCGAGGACTGGCTGGGCGAGCAACGCGGCATCCCGGACTTCCTGCTGACGATCTTCGCCGTGTTCCGCTGGATCGTCATCGTGCTGGCGCTGCTGCTCGGCTTCGCGCTGATCTACAAGTTCGCGCCCAACGTCGAGCAGAAGTTCCGCTTCATCACGCCGGGCAGCGTGATTGGCGTGCTGCTGCTGATCATCGCCTCGCTGGGCTTCGCGATCTACGTGGCCAACTTTGCCGACTACAGCGCCACCTACGGCAGCATCGGCGCCGTCATCATCCTGATGTTCTGGTTGTACATCGCCGGGCTGGTCATCCTGGTCGGCTCGGAGATCAACGCGCTCATCGAACACTACAGCCCCAAGGGCAAGCGCAAGGGCGAGAAGACCGAGGGCGAGCGTCTCGGCGGCCCCCTGCACGATGCCGGCGACTGATTCCGAGTGACGAGACCGCTGCCGCACGTTACTCTTCCGCGTCGCGTTAGATGCAAGGAGAGTAGGGATGCGCAAGTTTCTGATCCTGTTGCTGGCCGTGGCGTTCGTCTCCGCCTGTGCCTCGTTCAACGCCCGTCACCGCACCGCCAGCAGCGCCTATGCCTTCCTGTATCCCGACGAGGCAGGGAAGATCGAGCAGCCGGGCATCGCCGAAATCAAGCTGCCGGCGCGCGTGGGCATCGCCTTCGTGCCGGAGAGTGACGGCAACTTCGCCCAGTACCGCAGCACGACCATTACCGAGATCGAAAAGCACAGGCTGCTGCGCCGGGTGGCCGACGCCTTCAAGGACCGCGAGTACATCCATTCCATCGAGATCATCCCGAGCAGCTATCTCCGTCCCAAGGGCGGCTTTGCGAACCTCGACCAGCTCGCCACCATGTACGACATCGACATCATCGCGCTGGTGGCCTACGACCAGGTGCAGACTACCGACCAGGATGTGGCCGCGTTCACCTACTGGACGCTGATCGGCGCGTACGTCGTCCCGGGCGAGAAGAACACCACCACCGTGATGCTGGACACGGTGGTCTACGACATCGCCAGCCGCCGCATGCTGTTGCGCGCGCCCGGCGTGGGCGAGGTGAAGGGCCGCTCGACGCCGATCAACCAGGGCGAGCAGCTGCGGCTCGATGCCATCGAGGCGACCACGCAGGCCGCGCAGCAGATGATCGGCAACCTCGAGATCGAGCTCGATGCCTTCCGCCAGAAGGTCAGGGAGCGGCCCGACGATTACCGCATCGTCACCGGAGGCGGATCGGGCGGCGGAGGCGGTACGGTGCTGCTGATGCTCGCGCCGCTGTTGCTCGCCGCCCGCCTGCGCTGAGGCGAAATTCCGATGGCATTGCTGTGGCTGGTCACGTTCGGCTGGGCGTTCAGCTTCTCGCTGATCGACGTCTACCTCGCCGGGCAGGTGGATGGCTATTTCGCGGTGTTCACGCGCGTGGCGCTCGCGCTCGCGCTGTTCCTGCCTTTGCTGCGGCGGCGGTCGGTGCCGGCCAGGACGGGGCTTGCGCTCGCCGGCATAGGCGCGGTGCAGCTCGGCATCATGTACCTGTTCCTGTACGAAGCCTTCCGCTATCTCGAAGTAGCCGAGCTTCTCCTGTTCACCGTGTTCACGCCCTTGTGGATCACGCTCATCGATGAGCTGGCTTCACGGCGCATGCACCTGCCGTTGCAATGGTGGCTGGCGGCGGGGCTGGCGGTGCTGGGCGCGGCCATCATCCGCTACGACCGCGTCAGCGCCGATGCCGTGACGGGTTTCCTGCTGATCCAGGCCGCGAACCTGTGCTTCGCCGCGGGGCAGGTGTTCTACCGCCGCCTGCCGCTGGGCTCGGCGCTGCAGCAGGCACAGGTGATGGCGTTCTTCTTCCTGGGCGCAAGCCTCGCCTCGGGTGTCGGCTTCCTGCTGTTCGGCGATGCGGCGCGGCTGCCGCAGACCGCGCAGCAATGGCTGGTGCTGGCGTGGCTCGGCCTGGGCGCGTCGGGGCTGGGGTACTACGCCTGGAACATCGGCATACGCCGCGTGAACACCGCGGAAGTCGCCACCATGAACAACATGCTCATCCCGGCGGGCATCCTGGTGAACTTCATTTTCTGGAACCGCGACGTGGACTGGGCCCGCCTGCTCGCCGGCGGGAGCGTGATTGCGCTGTCGGTGTGGCTGGCAGGAAGGCCGGCGCGGCGCCGGCCTTCCTGATTCATCAATGGTGACGCACGCGCTCGGTGCGATGCTGATGCGCACCGTGCTCCGCCAGCGGCTCGTCGATGCGGAACGCCTTGCTGAGCGGCGCGATCTGCCACAGCGCCGAAAGACCGACCAGCACATACACCAGCCGGCTCATCGCCGAACCTTCGCCGAACAGCGCCGCGACCAGGTTGAAGTCCGCCGCGCCGACGAGCAGCCAGTTGATGCCGCCCACGATGAGCAGCACCAGGGTGACGAGATTCACGGTTTTCATTGCCTTGCCTCCTCCGGGATTACTGCGTTCAGTGGGCATGCCGGCGCGCGATTCAAGACGTGCGAACGCGGAATGCCGTATTCTGCCGAGGCGGATCCCCTCAGGGAGTTCTCATGAAAAGAATGCTGCTTGTCCCGCTGCTGGCATTGGCCTGCGGATCGTCATCCGCTGCCGAGGTGTGGCGCTGCACGAACCAGGACTTCGAAGCGCACTGTTCCGCCGACGGCTGCACGGTGAACGACGATGCCTTCACGCCCATGGACGTGCTGGTATCCCGCGAAGGCTACGTCTTCTTCTGCATGTACTCCGGCTGCTGGGAAGGCCAGGGCAAGGTCCTGCAAACGGGGCGGCACCTCAGCGTGCATGCCGAAGCGCTGGAGTGGACGCCTGACGTCAACGAAAGCGGTGAAACTGCCGAAGGCGCGATCCTGGTCGACACCCAGGACCTCCATGCCCTGTTGTCCATCAACGGCTACGCGCAGCCGCTGGCGTGTCGGGTGTTGGAGGGGGAGACATGAGGCGAGCAAGAAGGGAGAAGTGAGAAGGAAGAAGATTGTCTTTCCCTTCTTCCTTCTCCCTTTTCCCTTTGACTATTGCGCCTCAAAGATCATTACGCGGTGATTGAAGCGCTCGGTGACGAACAGCCTGTCGCCGATGACGCGCACGCCCGTCGGGCTGTTGAAGGTGCGCGCGCTCGGCGGGTCCTCGCTGATCTCGCCCAGGCCGCCGGTGTCGGCGAAGTCCGCCTGGCCGATCACCACGTCCGCGGGCGTGAACGTTTCCGTCGGGATCTCGTACCAGATCAGGATGCGGTGGTTGTTCATGTCGGCGACGAACATCTGGCCGTGCTCGTCGATGTGCAGGCTGCGCGGATAATCGAGCACGCGCGCCGAGGCCTGTTCATCCGGTACGCCATCCTGGTTGTCGTCGTTCGGCGCCTCGTTGCGGATGTCGCTCTGGCCGATGATCACGTCCGGCGCCTCGAAGTTCTCATCCGGGAACTCGTTCCAGATGAGCACGCGATGCTTCTCCGAATCCACGATCACCAGCTTCTCTTCGTCGGTCCAGATGTCGGTGGGATGACGGAATGCCGGGCCGTTGGGTGCGTCCAGGCAGGTCTCGAGGTTGGGCTGGCCGAGCACCATGTCGGCAGGCTGGTAGTCCTCGGTCGGCAGCTGGTTCCAGATCAGCACGCGGTTCTGCCAGGAGGCCGCCACCAGGAACCTGCCGCTGTCGGTGAGGAAGTGTCCGTGCGAATGATTGAGCGTGCGCGCGTCGCAGGGCGGGTTGTCGATGCGGCCTTCGAAGCTTGGCTGGCCGACGACCACGGACGGCAGGGCGCTGCCATCTTCCGGGATGCCGTCGTAAATGGATACGCGGTAGGCCTCGGTGTCGGTGACGATCAGGCGGCCGTGATCCGCAGTGACGTACTGCGGCGAGACCATCCCTTCACGCGTGCTCGCGCCCACGGAAGCGGTGAAGTTGGCCTGTCCCAGCACGAACTCGGCCGCGGCATTGTTCACTTCCGGAATGCCGCGGAAACCGAGCACGCGCGAATCCCAGGTGTCGGCGACGAACAGGATGTCCTGCTCGGCAGCATAGGCCGGCGCGCCCAGCGGTTCATCGAGCGTGTTCGCGCCGGCGGCCATGCCGCCCTGCCGGCTCTCGCCGAAAGTGAAATCCGTCTGGCCGATGACGACGCTGGCATCCTGCGCGTTGCTGAACGCGGGCGTGACTTCGAAGCGGATCTCGACGTCGGCATCGCCGCCGTCCGCGCCGTCCACCTCGAGGTCCAGGACGCGCGGGCCGAACGGCCAGTAGTTGCGCGGCGTCAAGGTGAGCTCGGTGTTGTCCGCCGACCATTCGACTTCAGCGGCGCGAGCGAACACGCCTTCGCGTTCCAGCGTATCCGGATCGACGGGAGCGTCGAAGCTGATGACGATGGCTTCCTTCGCGGAGATCGTACCTTCCACGGAAGCGGTCCAGCCGATGTCATCGGTGGTGTCACCACCACCGCCACCGCCGCCGCCACCACCACCACCACCTGCGGGCGGCGGAGTGCGGTCATTGTCGTCGTCGCTGCACGCGCCAATCGAGAGGGCGAGCATGCCGATCAGGAGAAGTTGCAATATGCGCGCCAGCGGGCGGCTTGTGAGTGCGGACACGTGATTCCTCCGGGGAGTGCATCTAATGAAAGGGTGGCACCACCCTACCGCTGTGCAGGAAACACGCACATCAGTTCTGCTGCTTGAGTTCATCCCCCCAGCCAGGTTTGAAGGCGCACAAAGAAAAACCGCCCCTTGCGGGGCGGTTCCTTCAGGTTGAAACACCGAGTCCTATTCTGCGCCGGCTTCCTGCGGCGAGAACACGAGGATGCGCGAGTTCTCCCAGTCGGTAACGTAGAGCTCGCCGTTGATGACACGCACGCCGGCGGGACGGTTGAGCGTGTTCGCGGCGACGCCACCGCCCGCGTTCTCCGCGATGCTCTCGAAGTCGGGCTGTCCGATCACCACATCGGCCGGCGCGAAGTTCTCGGTCGGCACCTCGTTCCAGATCAGCACGCGGTTGTTCTCCATGTCGGTGACGATCATCTGGCCGTTGTGCACGATCACGTCCCAGGGGTTGTTCAGCGTGCTGGCGCTCGCTGACGCATCCTGGACGCCGTCCTGGTCGACGTCATTGATCGCGTTGCGGTTCATGCTCTCCTGGCCGATCACATAATCCGCTTCGGCGAAGTTCTCGGTCGGGAAGCTGTTCCAGACGAGGATGCGGTTGTTGGCCTGGTCGACAACGAACAGCCGCTCGTCATCCGTCCACACGTTGGTCGGGTGGAACATGGTGCGGCCATCGAGCAGGTTGTCGATGTCCTGCGCGCCGTTCTGGTCCGTATCGTTCGGCGCGCAGGTGTCGAAGCTCGCCTGGCCGAGCACCATGTCCGGCGCCTGTGCGTTCTCCGTCGGCATGCTGTTCCAGATGAGGACGCGGTTGTTGCCGGAGTCCGCGACGATCAGCTTGCCATCCGGGCTGACGAAGTGACCGTGCACGTGGTTGTTGTGCAGGCGATTGGCGGCGCACCCGGACTGCGGCGCGGCGTCAAAGCCGTCCTGGCCCAGTACCACCGAAGCGGCGACCGGTCCTGCAATCGGAATGCCGTCATAGATCAGCACTCGATTGTTCCATGCATCGGTGATGACCAGGTTGCCGCCTTCCGTGGACACGCTCTCCGGACGGTTCATGCCTGCCGCGGAAGTCGACGCCGCCGTAAGGGAGAAGTTCTCCTGGCCGACGACGAAGTTGGCAGGAGCGTTGTTCGCCTCCGGAAGGCCGAGGAAGCCGAGCACGCGCGAGTCGCCGGCATCCGAAACGAACAGTACATCCTCCTCGGAGGCATATGCGACGGCGCCCATCGGATTGTCGAGCGTGGTCGCACTGGCGGCATCACCGCCCTGGCGCGACAGGCCGCTGACGAAATCCACCTGGCCGATGACGCGCGATGCGTTCTGGTAAGTGGCGAACGGCGCCTGCACGTCAAAGTCGAAGGAGGCTGTTTCCATTTCCGTGCCATCGGCATTGCTGCCATCTACCGTCAACGACTGCGAACCGGGATTCCAGTAACCGTTCTGTGGCGCGAGCGTAAGCGTCGTGTCGCCATCCCATGAGAGCGACGCGATCTCGCCGAGCCCGCCGAGTTCGACGGAATCCGTATCCATCGCTTCGCTGAAGGTGAGCACGATGGACTGCGTGGCGCCAAGACTGCCTTCGGGCGAGACGGTGACCGTCGGCGGCGTGTTGCCGCCGCCGCCACCACCACCGCCGCCGCCGCCACCGCCGCCACCGCCGCCGCCACCACCACCGCCACCACCGGAGCTACCTCCGCAGGCGGCAAGCGAGATGGCGAACATCACGGCGACGAGAATGCGCGTGGCTCCTCCAGAAAATGGTTTCGAGATATTCAACATAGTTCGTCTCCATGGCGAGAGTTATGAAACAAAGCCAGTGGAGATGACCGTAAACACACCCAGCACGGCGGGGAATCCGCGCAAGCACTTACCTTGGTTTGCAAGATGCAGCGTTATCAGAAAGCCGTACAACGGACCGTGCAAGAAAACACTGAAGGGATGTGAATCAGAAGTCGTGAAGACGCGCGGAATCACCCGGTGCTGCAACCGCGAGACGAAACGATTGTCCGACGTTGACGTCGAGCACGGTGAGTTCCTCGAGGTGCAGACCGCTTTCGCGCAGGGAGCGCACGAAATCCTCTTCATATGTCACACGGCCGAAATCTATCGTGGTGATCTTGATGAGCAGCGGCTTGGCGATCTCGAGCAATCGCGAGCGGCGTTCGCTGAACGTCTGCGTGAAGAAGATGCGCCCCTCGGGCTTCAGCAGTGCGCTGACGTGTCGAAGCGCTTCCTCGGGTTCGGGAAGCAGCATGAAGCTCGCGGAAAAGTACACTGCATCATACGGTCCGCCGACATGATCGTAGACGGATTCCAGCGTGAGCGTGACGTTGTCATGCAGGCCTGCCTTGGTGACGCGTTCGCGGGCGCGCTTCATGTATTCATCATCGATGTCTATGCCGGTGACGTGAAGCTGCTTGTCACGGACCAGCGCCGCGTTGTGCGTGAGCGCACCGGCGGTGCCGACACCGACATCGAGCAGGTGCGAGCGGTCGGGGAGGCGCGTCAGCACCTCCGCATACCAGCGCGCCGTCAATGGGCGGAACAGCGCGTCGTAAATCAGGCTTCTGATCATGGGCGGAGGTTCCCGGTCGGGGGCAAGGTCTTTGTGTGGACGATGCGGGATCGAATCAAGGCGGAAAGGAAGGGGACGCAGTGCGTCCCCGGGCAGTTCATTGTTTCGACCGGATCTGCAGATCGTTCTGCACCTTTTTCACGCCGGAGACGCCCTTGGCCGTTTCCTCGGCGCGGCGGCTTTCTTCCCTGGAGTCCACGAAGCCGCTCAGCTGCACGGTGCCGCGGAATGTCTCGACGTTGATGTTGCGAGCCTTGACTTCATCCTGGCGGATGAGCGCCGTCTTCACGCGCGCGGTGATCGCGGCGTCATCGATGTACTCGCCCGTGCTCTCACGGTCCGCGGTGCCGGCGCAGCCGGCCAGCGCAAGGATGAGGCTCGCGAACAGGGCGTAAAGAAGATGATGTGCTTTCATGTGTATTGCTCCTGTGGGTGACGTGGGCATGGAGCACATTTACCTTTATGCTTGAACACGGACCATAAGGAAAAGCATTCACTGTCCTGAACCTTGCCGTACGCTTGCGGCATTCACGCATGACACTCGGGAAGAAAGCAGCAGACATGGCCTCAATTTCCAGCGAGTCGCTCGCCTATCGGGTCGCCGAAGCAATGACGCTGCTGCACGGCTGGAACGGCCGCACCAGCCCCTCCGAGCTTGCCGAGGCGATACGCCACATTCTCCTGCCGCTGGCCGAGGCCAGCGACGATCTCGACTCGCTGACCTGCGCGCGGCTGGCGCACGTCCACCTCCGGCTCGATGCGCTCGCCACCGAACCGTACCAGTACGAGGACCGGGACATGCTCGATCGCTCGCTGCTCAGGCTGTGGGAGCAGCTGAACGAGAACGCCTGAGCGTTTTCCCTCCGTTGAAAAATCCCCGGACGTTCCGCAGCTCTGACGAACCAGGCGGAGCAGATGCCTGTCTTCGCGTGCGGTTTGTCAAACAGGAGCGACCCAGGAGGTAATTATGAAATATGCAGTCATGCTGACGGCGGCGATACTGCCGTTCGCGGCAGCGGCCCAGGACATGCAGACGGACAGCTTCAACGCGCAGGAGGTGCAAGGCGACTGGCGCATCTCGGAAATGATCGGCAGCGACGTCGAGTCGAATGATGGCAAGGAAGTCGGCGAGCTCAAGGATGTGGTGATCGGCGCCGACGGCAAGATCGTTTCCGTCCTGGTGGAAGCAAGCGACGAATTCCTGCAGGAGCAGGGCGGCGGCCAGCGCATGGGTGCGGACGGCACCGCCATGGATGACGGCATGGGCAGCACCGTGGCCGATACCGGCGCGGAGACCAGCACGGTCGCGACCACCACCGAGGAAGACAGCCGGGATTCGTCCCGCGAGAACGGCGGCATGATGCGCCTGGATGGCGGCAGCCAGCTGGTGGCGCTCGAATGGAACAATCCTTCGTTCATGCAGGAGGAAGGCGTCCTCAGGATCGACACGAGCTCGGGCATGGGCCAGCAGCTCGTGACCTATGAAAGCGAGGAGGAGGCCGTGCAGCAGGGAAGCGAGCATCGCGCCAGCGAGCTCCTCGGCATGGACGTCAATCTCGCCGACCAGGAAGGCTACGGGCAGATAGAGGACATTCTCGTCAGCCAGGATGGCAGCGCCTCGGCGTTCGTGATCGAGGCCGGCGGATTCTTTTCCAGCGAGACCTACGCGATTCCCGCCGAGTTCGAGAACGTCAGCGCCGAGCAGGAAGCGGTCAGCCTGCAGATGACCGCGCAGGAAGTGGAGGCGTCCGGCGAGTTCGATCCTGACAAGCTCACCGAGTCCACCTGATGGAAGCATGATGCGGGCGCCCTGGCGCCCGCATTTTTTTTTGCGAATCCCGAATAGTCCTGGAGGTCACATGAGATCACGAATTTTCATTCTGGCTGCTGCCATGACGCCGCTGCTCGCGGTCGCCGGCGGCGGCGACAAGCTTGGCGTGAAGACGGACGAACTGAAGGATGACTGGCGCCTGTCCGAGATCATCGGCAGCGAGGTCCAGTCCAGCGACGGCCAGACCGTCGGCGAAGTGCAGGACGTGCTGTTGAGCGAGGACGGGCGTGTCGAGGCGTTGCAGGTCAGCGCCGATGACGGCATGACCCGGCAGGCCTCGGTGTCCACCACGGAAGGTGTTGAACGGGGCGCTGTCGGCGACGGCGCAGGCCAGGTGGTGGCGGAAGACCGTACGCAGGTCGGCATGCGCAATACCGGCGCCGAACGTGACAAGCTCGTCACGCAGACCGGCGAGGACGGCGCCGATGCGGCGGCCAGCCTCGGGCAGGCCGGCGACAGCCGGGTTGCGGCTGCCGCGATGACGGACGATGCCGATCTCACCAGCGTCAGCTGGGACTCGCCGCAGTTCGACGAGCAGAACGGCGTCATTACCGTGCAGTCTTCACAGATGCAGACGGTAAGCGCGGAAGACTCGAGCAGCGCCACGTCCGCCAGCGGCAAGCACAAGGCGAGCGAGCTGATGGAGATGGAAGTCGCGCTGTCCGACGAGGACTCCTTCGGCAACGTCGAGGACGTGCTGGTGAGCAGCGATGGTGAAGTCTCGGCGCTGGTCGTCAATGCAGGCGGCTTCATGAGCGAGGAGCAGTACGCCCTGCCGGCCGACTTCGAGAACGTCAGCGCGGAGGAAGGCGTCATCCGCTATGACCTCGCGCGCGCCGACGTGGAGCAGGCGAAGATCGACCTGGATGAGCTGCAGCGGTCGGCGAGCCAGGGCGGCCAGTAAACGACGCCTCGGAGGAAGAAAACCCGCCTCCAGGCGGGTTTTCTTTTTTCTCAGTTGCCCGTGCCGAGCGGCACGAGACGGAAACTGACCACGCCCGGCGTCCCTCGCAGGACATCGGAGAGCCGCTCGACATTGTCGCCGTTCAGCGTGCTGATGAGCATGCTGTACTCGAAGCACGCCCTGTCCGGCGAAAGCGAGAAGCCGAACTTGCTCACTTCGAAGCCCTGCGCCTCCAGCATGTCGCGGACCTCGCGCTCGCTCATCAGGCGGCTGCGCTCGAAGCGCAGCACGTGCTGCAGCACCAGTTGCGTGGGCAGCCTCGCCTCCACCCAGCGGAAGAACGACAGCACGATCAGGACGATCAGCGTGGTGATGATTGCCGGCAGGTAATAGCCCACGCCGAACATGATGCCCAGCGCCGAGGTGATCCAGATGGACGCCGCCGTGGTGAGCCCGTGCACCGTGAGCCCTTCCTGGATGATCACGCCGGCGCCGAGAAAGCCGATGCCGGTCATGATGCCCTGGGCCATGCGGGTCGGATCGGTGGTGATCGCTTCCACCGGCAGGCCTTCGGTCCACTCGGACTGATGCACGGTGGCAAGCATCAGCAGCGCCGAGGCGATGCACACCAGCGCATGCGTGCGAAAGCCCGCCGGCCGTCCGTGATAGCTGCGTTCGAGGCCGATCAGGCTGCCGGCCAGCCAGGCGCTGCCGAGCGGCACGATGATCTGTATCCAGTCTTCCGGCATGCAGAAGCTCCGCAATGGCTCTCACCGATTGGAACACCGGCACCCTGCGGCGGAAATACAAGAAACCGGGTGCGCAGGATCGGGATGCGGAACGAGGTCATCATTGCAGGCGGGGGAATCGCGGGCCTGGCGGCAGCGGTGGCGCTGACTGACGCCGGCTATCGGGTGCGCGTCGTCGAAGCCGGCAGAATGCCGGGCGGCCGCGCGCTCAGCCTACACGACGAGACCCGCGGCGATGCCGTGGACATCGGTCCGCATGTGCTCACCAGCGAACATCGCAACATGCTGGCGCTGCTCGGCCGCCTCGGCACGGCGCGGGAAATCGACTGGCAGCCGCAACGCTTCATCACGCTGGTCGATGACGGCGAAGCGATCCCGATGAAGAATCACGCCCTGCCGGCGCCGCTGCATTTCCTGCCCAACTTCCTGCGCGTCCGCAAGCTCGCCGCGAGCGATATCCTCTCGGCGCGCAGGACGCTCTACCGCGTGATGCGCATGAACGAGGCGGACGTGCTTGCCATGGATGATCGCGATGCCGAGTCGGTGCTGCGCGGCCTGGGCGTGAGCGAGAATTTCATCGACTGGTTCTGGCGCACCGTATGCATGGCCATCATGAACGTGCCGCTGGAAGAATGTTCCGCCGGTTCGCTGATGCGTTTCCTGTGGATGATGTCGGCGCGCGGCGATTTCCACTTCGGCTTCCCGCGCATTCCGCTCGGCGAGCTGTTCGTGCCCATGGCAACGAAGCTGATCGAACGCGGCGGCGGTTCGGTGGTCACGGGTGTCGCCGTGCGCGCCGTGCAATGTTCCGGACGCGGCGTGCAGTCGGTCGCGCTCTCGGATGGCCAGACGATCGAAACGCGCCGCTGCGTGCTGGCGCTGCCGCCGCAGGCCTTGCAGGGCCTGCTGCCCGCATTTGTCGAGCAGGACTATCAGCTCGACCGGTTCCGGACCAGCCCCTACATCAGCACCTGGCTGTGGTTCGACCGCCGCTTCACTGAGGAAAAATTCTGGGCGCGTATCTGGTCGCCGGACAATCTCAACTACGACTTCTACGAGTTCGCGAATTTCCGCCGCGAGCCGCTGTCCACGCCATCGCTGATCGGCAGCAACATCATTTACAGCGATCGCGCCGCGCAGCTCGATGACGAGGCCATCATCGCGCGCACGCGCGAGGAGCTCGCGGAATTCGCCCCGGCTTCACGGGCGGCACGGCTGGTGCATGCGCGGGTGCACCGGATCTCCATGGCGATCTGCGCGCCCCATCCCGGCTTCGAGGCAAGACGGCCCGAGGTCCGCACGCGCGTTCCCGGCCTTTATCTTGCCGGCGACTGGCTGCGCACCGAGCTGCCGTCATCGATGGAAAGCGCGGTGCGCTCGGCATACCTCGCGGTGGAAGCGCTGGCGGCTGATGACGCGCTCACGGTGCGCGCCGCCTTGCCGCGGCGCGAGCCGCGCGGCATCAGCGCGCTGCTTGCCCGGGAGAAGGCGGCGCCTCGTTCTTCACCGCGATCCTGACGCTCACCGCGGCGCGTGCCGTGTCGCCGGACTGCGAGCGGTCGGATGACAGCGATTGCGCCAGCCCGTCGAGAAACTCGCGCGCCGTGCCTTCGAGGCGGCGGGCCCGCTGTTCGACGGAAGCGGCGAGCGGCCCGGTGTCGAACAGCAGTTCATGTACGCGCTGCGCTGGCGGCTCGCTGAGTTCCCGGGCGAGACCGCGCAAGGACTCCAGCGCCTGCCGTGTCCATTGCGCGTGTTCCGCCGCCAGCGGCAGTTCGCGATGTTCGCGCTGCAGCACCTGCACGCGCCCATCGTCCAGCAGGAGGACGCAGCCGCGCATCGCGAGGTCATCCAGCATGGCACGCACGGTGATGTCGCGGCAGCACTCGCGCACCAGGCTCTCGAAGCTTGGCGCCGGTCCGCGCACCGGGATGACCAGCGGCGCACCGTCCTTGCCCTGGTAGCCGGGCAGTTCATGCCAGGCCTTGAGGATGCGGTGGCCGCGGTGATAGACGGCGCGCACCCGCGCCTGTGTCGGCGCCCGCAGGTAGATGAGCCGGTCCACCTCGCGGCGGCTGAGGCCGGTGAGGATCGCGGCGCGCGTCTTGCTGACGTGCCGCTTGCCGGGCAGCGCGAAGCTCCTGTCGATGGCCGCCTTCACGAAACTCCAGCGGCAGATTTCCATCGCCTCGTAGGCCGTCATGCCGCGCTGGATCAGCACGCGCGCCAGGATCTGCAGCAGTGTCTGCAGCAAGGCGTCCAGGGTGTCGGTCGAATGGTCGGTTTCCTTCATGTGCTCTCTCCCTCCGGGGACGCGCAGCTTTGCAGCAGCGCCGCGGTCGCCCTATCGGGAAGCGGAGGGAATCAACGCGCATGAACCCCGGTACCGGGGAACGACGCACAGCATTCAGGCGATCCCCTGATGGAAGCGGCAGGCGGCGATCGCAACCTCCATGTCAGGAGCCGCAATGGAGATCGACATGGACGAGAGGAAGAAGGGCCGCCTGCTGGCGCGCATCGAAGGACAGCTCGCCTTCGTGGATGCACGTCCCCACGCCGCGGAACGGCATGAGCGGCGCATTGATGACGGGCTCATGCAATTGCGCCGGCTGCTGGCCGGCCGTGAGGAAGGCGCGCGCTTCGAGCGCATCACGAATCTCGTGAAGCGCAGCCGCGACAGCACTGCGCCCGCGTCAACGCGTGCGCACTGGCGCATGCTGGCGCGCGCCGATTGCCTGGTCTGGCAGCTCAGGCTGCGCCAGGAACGGCCGGCGCATGACGCGGCGGCGTGAGCCCACGTTCGCAGGAAAGAAAAAGGCCCGCGTGTGCGGGCCTTTTTCGTGGCGCTGGCGCTTACTCCAGCGGCGCGCGCGCCGGCGTGCCGTTGTCGCCGCCGCCGTGCAGGCGGCTGTGACGATAGGAGTAGGCGAAGTAGATGATGATGCCGGCCGCCATCCACATGCCGAAGCGAACCCAGGTGTGCTCGCTCAGGTTCAGGATCAGGTAGAAGCAGCCGATGATGCCGAGCACCGGGATGAAGGGGCTGAACGGCGTGCGGAACGGACGCTCCAGCTCCGGCCGCGTGATGCGCAGCACGGCGACACCGGCGCACACCACCATGAACGCGCCCAGCGTTCCGATGTTGGTCAGCTCGACGATGTCATGCAGCGGCGCGAAGCCCGCGATGCTGGCCATGATCAGGCCGGACAGCACGATGACCCGCACCGGGCTGCCGGTCTTCTCGTTGATGTGCGAGAAGAACGGTGGCAGCAGGCCGTCGCGCGAGATCGCGAACAGGATGCGCGTGAGCGCGAAGTACAGCACCAGCATGACGGTGGTCAGGCCCGCGATCGCGCCTACCGCGATCATGCCGGACGCCCAGCGCGCGCCGACTTCGAGCAGCGCGTACGACACCGGCGAGGGCACGTTCAGCTGCTTGTAGGGCACCACGCCGGTCAGCAGCAGCGCGACCAGCATGTACAGGATGGTGCAGGCCACCAGCGAACCGAGAATGCCGATGGGCAGGTCGCGCTTCGGGTTGCGGGTTTCCTCCGCGGCGGTGGAAACGGCGTCGAAGCCGATGTAGGCGAAGAAGATGCTCGCCGCCGCCGCCATGATGCCCTGCCAGCCGTAGGAGACGTCGCCGAGCGGGTTCGGTCCGCGTTCGGGGATGAACGGCACCCAGTTCTGTGGGTCGACGTTGAAGGCCGCCACCGCGATGAACAGCAGGATGGCCGCGACCTTGACGAACACCATGATGGCGTTGAACTGCGCGCTCACTTTCGCGCCGCTGGCGAGCAGCACGCCGAGCGCGAGAATGATCGCCAGCGCCGGCAGGTTCACGAGACCGCCTTCCACCGGTGTCTTGGTGAGCAGTTCCGGCAGGCCCACGCCCATCGCGGCGAGCGCGTTGTGCACGTAGCCGGACCAGCCCACGGACACCGCGGAGATCGCGACGGTGTACTCGAGGATCAGCATCCAGCCGATGATCCAGGCGACGATTTCGCCGAGGCCGTGGTAGCCGTAGCTGTACGCGCTGCCCGCACCGCCGATGGCGGAGGCGAGTTCCGCGTAGGACAGCGCGGCAAAGCTGACCACGAGGCCGGCCACCACGAAGGACAGCACCACGGCCGGACCGGCGTGGTTGGCGGCGGCAATGCCGGTGAGCACGAAGATGCCCGCGCCGATGATGGCGCCGATGCCGAGCATGACGAGATCGACGGGGCCCAGCACCTTCTTCAGGCCCGAGCCGGATTCTCCGTGCCCCAGGATGGGCTTGGTCCGGAAAAGCTTCATTGTTGTCTCCCTGGTTTGCAACGCAGTCGCCGGATGCTACCCGCACGGCAGCGCGGGGTACAATGCTTATGGCAAACCGGTGCACGCTGCTGTGTCGCTCTGCCCATTCCTGCCGACACGGATCGTTCGCCCTTCGCACGCGTTTTGTCGTGCCGTCGTCCCACTTTCGACACGGAGGAAGAAATGCGCTACCTGCATACCATGCTGCGCGTCAGCAATCTCGAACAATCCCTGGACTTCTTCTGCGACAAGCTCGGTTTCGTGGAAGTGCGCCGCATGGAGAACGAAGCCGGCCGCTTCACGCTGGTGTATCTCGCCGCGCCCGAGGACCTCGCGCGTTCGCAGGCGGAAAAGTCTCCGGAGGTGGAGCTGACCTGGAACTGGGATCCGGAGGAGTACACCGGCGGCAGGAACTTCGGCCATCTCGCCTACGAAGTCGATGACATCTACGCGCTGTGCGAAAAGCTCATGAACGCGGGTATCACCATCAATCGTCCGCCCCGCGACGGCCGCATGGCCTTCATCCGCACCCCGGACGGCATTTCCATCGAGTTCCTGCAGAAGGGCAAGGCGCTGGAACCGCGCGAGCCATGGAAGTCGATGCCGAACACCGGCAGCTGGTGACGCGACCCGTCGCGATCGCGTTATGCGGCCTGCCCGGCGCGGGCAAGTCCACGCTGGCCGCGCGCTTGAGCGCCGTGCTTGCCGCCGTGCATCTCGATCGCGACCGGCTGCGTGCCGAGCTTTACGGCAAGGGCGGTTATTCCATGGCGGCGAAGGCCGCGCTGAACGCGCACATGGCCGTTCGCCTTGCGCAGCATCTCGAAGCCGGTCGGCACGTGATCCTCGATGGCATGACGCTGGCTCGCGAGCAGGACCGCCGGGCCTTCGCCGATATCGCGCGCGGGGCACAGGCGCGCTGGCTGCTCGCCTGGCTGGATTGCCCGCCTGAACTTGCCCGCGCGCGGGTCAGCGCCGACCGCCATCATCCCGCCGCGGATCGCGATGTCCGTCTCGTCGATGAAGTGGCGAGGCGCTTCGAGGCGCCGCGCGATGGCATGAGACTGGATGCCGCGCTGCCGGTGGAGACGCTCGCGGAGCGATTGCTGCGCGCGGTGACAGAGATACCGGGAAACCCTTTTTGAAAGCCGCCGCAAGCGTTCCCACAATCTCCCGGAGACCCTGGGAGAGAACGCCATGCTCGAGATCGATTCCGGAACCGTGTGCCGCATCATCGAACGCTGCCGGGAGTTCCATGCCAAGGAAGGGGTGACCTTTCCGTACGACCCGGACGGCGGCGACGCCGACTGGCCGAACCAGATGCTGGCGGATCACGAAGGCGATCTCACCGTGCAGGAAGTCAAGGCGCTGATCGACGACCTCGAGCCCGGCCAGCAGCAGAATCTCGTCGCATTGATGTGGATAGGCCGCGGCGACTTCGACGCGGCGGAATGGCACGACGCCATGGAACAGGCGCGCGAGCAATGGAACCCGCGCACCGCGGAATACCTGCTGGGCACGCCGCTGGTGGCGGACTATCTCAACGGCGGACTGGAAGCGATGGGGTATTCGTGTTCCGCCGAGGACTGGGAATAGTTCAGCGTCCCGGCCGCAGCAGCCGTTCCAGCCAGCCGGCGCCGCGCCGGGATTCCAGCAGGCTTTCCACGTCCGCGGGCGGCAGCGGCCGGCCGAGATGGTTGCCCTGGCCGTAGCGCACGCCAAGCCGCCGCAACCGCTTCACCTGTCCCGCATTCTCCACGCCTTCCGCGATCAGCTGCAGGCCGATCGCCTGGCCCAGCTCGACGATCGCGGTCAGCACCTTGTGGCCGCGGCGCGACTTGCCCGCTTCGACCACGAAGGAGCGGTCGATCTTCAGCGTGTCGATGGGATAGCGGTTGAGATGCGCGAACGAGGAGTAGCCGGTGCCGAAGTCATCCAGCGACAGCGAGATGCCCATGGCGCGCAGCTTCTCGAGGCGCATGGTGGCGGTGCGCGGGTTCTCCATGAAGATCGATTCGGTAAGTTCGAGATGCAGCGTGCCGGCGCTGATGCCCGATTGCGCGAGCGCGCGCTCCACCTGGTCGGCGAGCTGCGGATAGCGGAACTGGCGGTGCGCGATGTTCACGCTCATGAACAGGCCCGGGTCATGCTGCTGCCAGGCCTCAAGCCTGCGCAGCGCTTCCTGCAGCACCCACTCGCCCAGCGGCACGATCAGGCCGGTCTCCTCGGCGACGGCGAGAAAGTCGCGCGGCAGCAGCAGGCCCATGCGCGGGTGCTGCCAGCGGACCAGCGCCTCGAAGCCGCGTACGCGGCGCGAGCCGAGTTCGCATACCGGCTGGTAATGCAGAGTGAACTCGCCGCGATCCAGCGCCAGCCTGAGGTCGGTCTCGAGCTGCAGGCGGCGGCGCGCGGTCTCGTGCATGCGCCGGTCGAACACCGCGATGCGCGAGGTCTGCCGCGCCTTGGCCTGGTACATGGCCGTGTCGGCGTCACGCAGCAGGTCGTCGGGCGAGCGATAGTCCTCGTTGCCGAAGGCAATGCCGATGCTCGCCTTGGTGAAGATCTCGGTGCCGTTGACCAGGAAGGGCGTGGCCAGCGCGTCGTGGATGCGGCTTGCCACCGCCACGGCGGCTTCGATGGACGGTATCTGGTCGAGCAGCAGCGTGAACTCGTCGCCGCCGTGGCGGCTGACCAGGTCCCAGGGCTCGATGCACTTGCGGATGCGCGCGGCGATCGCGCGCAGCAGTTCGTCGCCGGCGGTGTGGCCAAGCGAATCATTGACGATCTTGAAGCCGTCGAGATCGAGGAAGCAGACCGCGTAGTCATGCACGCCGGTGGCGTGGCCGCGCTGCAGCGCCTGCTCCAGCCGTTCCAGGAACAGCGCGCGGTTGGGAAGATCGGTGAGCGGGTCATGGGTTGCGTTGTGACGCAGCCGCCGCTCGATCTGCTTCTGCTCGCGGATGTCGACCAGCGTGCCGGTGGTGACGAACTCGCGGCCCTTCTCGAGCACGCTGATCGTGGCGATCACCGGCACGCGCTGCTCGCCATCGGCGTGCAGCAGCAGGGTTTCGAAACTGTAGGGCGCGGGCTCGCTGGCACGCTGCGCCTCGTAAAGCTCGGCGGCCCGGCGCAGCGCCTCGGGTGCGATCACCTCGCGGAAATGCAGGCCGGCAAGCTCTTCCTGCGTCCTGCCCAGCATCTCGGCAAAGGCGGCGTTCACGTAGGTGTACCGGCCTTCGTTGGCGATGAACACGCCGACGCGGCTGTTGTCGACCAGCGCCCGGTAGCGCTGCTCGGAGGCGCGCAGCGCAAGCTCGGTGTCGCGCCGCTCGGTGACGTCGAGAATGGTGCCTTCGAAGTACAGCACCTGGCCGTCCGGACCGCGCACTGCGCGGCCGCGTTCCAGCACCCAGATCACCGAGCCGTCGGTACGCCGCAGGGCAAACTCCAGGGTCGCGCCATGCGGCTGGTTGCTGAGCTGGTCGAGCAACTCGTCGCGCAGCGAGGCTTCCAGGTAGATATCAGCGACATGATCGATGCCGGACAGCAGCTCGGCGGGATCGTGATAGCCGAGCAGCTTGGCGAGCGCGGCATTGACCTCGATGAAGCGGCCATCCGGCGTGCTGCGATACATGCCGATGGTGGAATGCTCGAAGAAGGTGCGGTAGGCGTCAGCGGCGCCCTGCTGGGCACGGCGCAGCGGCGAGATGTCCACCAGCGTGCCTTCCAGGCCGCGCAGGCTGCCATCCTCGGCGCGCAGCGCGCGGGCGTACTCTGCCACCCACAGGCGCGTACCGTCCTTGCGGACGATTTCCGCTTCGAGGTGATGGACGCTGTCGTTGGCGGCGAGCGCGGCCAGCAGGCGGTCGCGCTGCTCGGGCCGCGTGTAGAGCTGCGTGCGGATGTCGGTGATCGAGCGGCGCGCTTCCTCTGCCGAGGCATAGCCGAGCATGGCGGCAAGCCTGGGGTGCAGCTCGACGAACTGGCCGGAAAGGGTGCTCTGGTACATCATTGGAAATCAGGGGCGCCGCCGGCAGGCGGAAAGGGCGGCATGATCGGCAAGCCAGGGAGAAGCGTCAATTTTTCCCGATGAACGGCCCCGGAAACGGCCGCTTTGGTACCTGCATCACCACGGTTGCGCGCGATATCGTGACTGCGCTCCCGTGTTTCCTCGTCATGCGGCTGTGAGACTGCCACGCGGAAACGGTATGCTTGCGGCATGAACGCTGACGACCACAGTACTCCCATCGCCGAGGACACCCGGCCAAGAATCCTGCTCGCGGACGATTCCAAGGTGATTCGCACCTCGGCCGCCCGCATCCTTGGCGAGGAGTTCGACGTGCTGCTCGCCGTCGACGGCCAGGATGCCTGGGAGCAGATCACCCAGCACGATGACATCTCCGCCGTGTTCACCGACATCGGCATGCCGTACATGGACGGCCTCGAGCTGCTGGAGAAGATCCGCTCCCATGCCGACGAGGCGATCAACGCGCTGCCGGTGATCGTCGTCACCGGCGACGAGACCGACGAGGCGCGCGAGGATGCGCTGCGTCGCGGCGCCACCGACTTCATCACCAAGCCGTTCAACCGCATCGACCTGCTGGCACGGGCGCGCTCGCATGCCACGGCCCAGCGCGAGCGGCGCGAGCTGGCGAAGTTCACCACCATCGACCGGCTGACTCGGCTCGGCAACCAGCAGCACTTCATGAGCACGCTGGCCGAGGCGCGCTCCTTCGCGAGCCGTCACAACCAGCCGCTGTCGCTGATGCGCCTGCATGTCGACAACCTCAAGGCGGTGGCGCGCGAGGGCGGCAAGGAACTGCTGCTGCGGCGGATGCGCGAACTGGGCGCCGTGATCCGTGCCTGCATCCGCAAGGAAGACACCGCCGCGCGCCTGGACGCGGTCAACTTCGGCATCATCATTCCCGTCTGCACCACCGAGGGTGCGCAGCGCCTGGCCCGCCGTATCCAGCTGACGCTGGAGGGCGCCTCCAAGCGGGCCGGCTGGCAGACGCCGTTGCGCTTCAGCATCGGCATCTCGACGCCGTCGCTGTTCCCCGAGGCGAGCGTCGATGCCGTGATGGCGGACCTCGAAGCCGCGGCGCGAAAGGCGGAGAAGGGCGAGGGCGTGGTGGTGAGCGAGGCGACGCTCAACCAGGCGGGCGGCAACGTGCCGCTGGATCTGGGTACGGCGCTGAGACTGCTCGCCGAAGGTCGTACCGAGCAGGTCAGTGCGCAGCTCGAACACCTGCTGACGCGCGTCACACCCCTGATCGAGTTCGCGCGCCGCGAGAACGCGGCGCTGCTGCGCCGCCTGCTCGGCTGATCAATCCCCGTAGGGCAGCACTTCCACCGCGTCGCTGTCGTCACGCTGCCGTTCGCGGCGTGACAGTTCTTCGGGCTTCTCGCAGCGGTACACGCCGAAGGTCTGGCGGCCGTTCTCGACGGGGCCGAGCGGCACCACGGTGTCGGCCTGCTTGCCGGCGGCGTGATTGCGCGCCAGCGCCTGCAGGTCTTCCTCGATTTCATCGGCATGGCGCTCCAGCGCGCCGACGCGGTCGGCGACGCTCACCGTCACCTTGCCCAGCGAAACGCATTGCGGCGTCAGCCGCGACTCGGGCAGCACCAGCACGTTTTCCGCACCGGGCTCCAGCGGCACCCAGGTACACGATGCCATCAGCACGGCCAGCGCGGGCAGCAGGATCTTGCGCATTCGATGTCCTCCTTCAATTTGCGCCAAGGATAACCGAGGCGCCCTCGCGCCGCCTTGCGATGCTCGACAGTCCGCCTAAACTGCCCGCATGACCATCGCCGACCGCATCCGTGAAGCCCGTGAACAGGCGGGCGTCTCCCAGACCGAGCTGGCGCGCCTGCTGGGCGTGACCCGCAGTGCCTGCAGCCAGTGGGAGTCGCCGCAGGGCACCGCGCCGCGGCGCGAGCGGCTGGAGCAGCTCGCGACCTTGCTGGGCGTAAGCTTCGAATGGCTTGCCACCGGCCGCGGCAGCGAGCAGGCCCCGGCGGAAGTCCAGGTGACAAGCCCCGACCTGCCGCCCGACCAGCAGGAACTGCTGGCCCTGTACCGCCGCCTGCCGCCCCGGCTGCGGCTGGCGGTGCTGAATCTCGCCCGCGACCTGCAGCCCGAGCGCGGCGAGACGCCGAACCTTCGCACCCTGAAGTAGTCCAACGATTTCGATTTGGTACGGAAGCCCGCCTGTGTTTAGTATCGGCCGGGTTCCATTCCACGTTTTCTCCTGTCACGAGGATTACAAGAATGAAGATTTCCACTGGGGCGCTGGCCAAGGCGCTTGGCATGGCGGGTCTCGCCATGACGCTGCTCGCGGCCTGCGGCGAGCAGAACAAGGACGCGGAGCAGGCCGCGCTGGTGTCGGGCATCGATACCAGCGGCATGCAGACCGATGTCCGTCCGCAGGACGACTTTTTCCGTTACGTGAACGGCACGTGGATGGAAAAGACCGAGATCCCGGCCGACAAGTCCAACTATGGCGCGTTCAACGCGCTGGCCGACAAGGCCGAGGCGGACCTGCGGGCCATCATCGAGGAAGCCGCGGCGAGCAATGCCGAGCCGGGCAGCGACATGCAGAAGATCGGCGACTACTACCGCGCCTTCATGGACGAGGAGACGATCGAGAAGCTCGGCGCCAAGCCGGTCGAGCCCTTCCTCGCGTCCATCGACGCGCTCGAGACCCATGACGACGTCATGGAAAAGATGGCCGAGTACATGGGCCTCGGCATCCGCATCCCGATGTACCAGTACGTCGGCGCCGACGCCAAGAACTCCACGCAGTATGCGTTCGTGCTGTGGCAGGGGGGCCTGGGCCTGCCGGACCGCGACTACTACCTCTCCGACGATGCCAAGTTCGCCGGCTTCCGCGACGCCTACGTCGCGCACATCGCCGACATGCTGGGCAAGGTCGGCCACCCGAACCCGGAGGAAGCGGCGCAGCGCATTCTCGCGCTGGAGACGAAGTTCGCCGAAGCCCACTGGACGCGCGTCGAGAACCGCGACGACAACAAGACCTACAACAAGGTCGCCGTCGCCGAGCTGAACGACTACGCCCCGGGCTTCGACTGGGCCGCCTTCCTGGAGAAGGCCGGCGCCGGCGCGGCAACCGACGTGATCGTCTCGCAGCCGAGCTACTTCCGGGCGTTCGCGGAGATGTTCGCCGAAACGCCGGTGGAGACCTGGAAGGACTACCTGCGCTTCTCGACCCTGTCCTCGTTCGCGCCGCTGCTGTCGTCCGAGTTCGTCGACGCGAACTTCGACTTCTACGGCAAGACGCTGCGCGGCATCCAGGAAAACCGGCCGCGCTGGAAGCGCGGCGTGTCCTCCGTCGAGGGCGCGCTGGGCGAAGTGCTCGGCCACATCTATGTCGAGCGTCACTTCTCGCCGGAAGCCAAGGCGCGCATGGAAGAGCTGGTCGACAACCTGCTCCAGACCTTCGATGCCTCCATCGACGAGCTCGACTGGATGGGCGAGGAAACGAAGAAGGCCGCGCACGAGAAGCTGTCCAAGTTCACCGTCAAGATCGGCTATCCCGACAAGTGGAAGGACTACTCCGGTCTCGAAGTCGCCGCGGATGACCTGGTCGGCAACGAGATCCGCGCCACCCGCTTCGAGTTCCAGCGGCAGATGGGCAAGATCGGCCAGCCGGTGGACCGCAGCGAGTGGTTCATGACGCCGCAGACGGTCAACGCCTACTACAACCCGACCACCAACGAGATCGCCTTCCCGGCCGCCATCCTGCAGCCGCCGTTCTTCAACCTGGAAGCGGATGACGCCGTCAACTACGGTGCCATCGGCGGCGTGATCGGCCACGAGATCAGCCATGGTTTCGATGACTCCGGCGCGACCTACGACGGTGACGGCAACCTGCGCAACTGGTGGACGGAGCAGGATCTGGCCGAGTTCCAGGCGCGCGGCAAGGCGCTGTCCGAGCAGTACAGCCAGTTCAGCCCGATCGAAGGCATGTACGTGAACGGCGATCTCACGCTGGGCGAGAACATCGGCGACCTCTCTGGTCTCACCGTTGCCTATCGCGCCTACAAGCGTTCGCTGAACGGCCAGGAGGCGCCGGTGATCGACGGCTTCACTGCCGACCAGCGCTTCTTCATGGGCTGGGCGCAGGTGTGGCGCCGCAAGTACCGCGAAGAGGAACTGGTCAACCGCCTGAAGACCGATCCGCACGCTCCGGCCGAATACCGCGCCGGCGTGGTGCGCAACATGCCCGAGTTCTATGAAGCCTTCGGCGTGAAGGAAGGCGACGGCATGTACCTGCCGCCGGAGAAGCGCGTCACCATCTGGTAACACGCCTCTCGCGGAGCAAATGGAAAACCGGCATCATCGATGCCGGTTTTCTTTTGCCTGCGAACTTCCATGGAACTGACGCTGACCACGCCTGCGCTGCTCTTCCCGACCATCTCGCTGCTGCTGCTCGCCTACACCAACCGCTTCCTGGCGATCGCCAATGTCATTCGCGGCCTGCACTCGCGCTACGAGACGCAGCCGTCCGACATCCTGCTCGGCCAGATCGAGGGCCTGCGCCTGCGCGTGGGCCTGATCCGCAACATGCAGGCGCTGGGCATCAGCAGCCTGTTCCTGTGCGTGCTGTGCATGATGATCATTTATGTCGGCTGGCAGCAGGGCGCGAAGCTGATCTTCGGCTGCTCGCTGCTTCTGCTGCTGGTTTCGCTGGGCTTGTCGTTCCGCGAGATCCAGCTGTCGACGAACGCGCTCAACCTGCTGCTGCGGGACCTGAAGCGGCGCTAGCGGGAAATAAAAAAGGGGTACAAGCTTCTGACAACGGGCGGGGGAACCGAAACGCGCTGGCCAAAGGGGGAAAGCGCCAGCATGAGGGGGCTGCTTCGGTAATCCCGCTGTCATAGGGCTTGCACCCCTTAGACCGGTGACTTTGCGTGCCCGCCTTTCGGACGGGTTTGCCTTTTCGTGCGGCGCCTACTTTAACATCCAAGTTTTCGATTTCAAGCGCTGCGGGCGCATAAACCACTGCTGCCGCTCATGCATCCAACAGAGGCACGGTATTTCAGGAGAATTGGAAATGAGAAAGATCATTGTCACGCTCGCGCTGGGGCTTCCCGTGCTCGCATTTGCGGCGGCCGATGCCGAGCGCCGCTTCGAATTGTCGGTGCCGCTCGACGGCATCGAGCGCGTGTCCATGCAGGCGCAGGTGGGCGAGGTGAACATCGTCGCCGCCGACGTGGATGCCATCGAGATCGAGGTGATCCTGGAAACCGAAAATTCCAGCGCCAAGGTCGCCGAGCGCATGGAGCGCGCGAAACTGGTGCACGAGATCGACGACGGCGAGCTCTCCGTGAAGCTGGATTACAGCCGGTCCATGCTGAGTGACAACGACCTCGAGGAGCGCTGGCAGGTCCGCATGCCGGCCGCACTTGCGCTCGACGCCGATCTCAACATCGGTGCGATGAGGATCGAAGGCGTCAGCGGCGGCGTCACGGCAGACGTGAACATCGGCGACCTCAACATCACGGTGCCGGAGGGCGACGTCGAGGCGGATCTCAACATCGGCTCCATCACCATCAGGAATGCGACCAGGAGTCTCGGCTCGGTGGAGCTTGGCACCACCATCGGCGACGTCAGCCTGCAGGTGGACGGCAAGCCGGCGGGCAAGGCCACCGGCTGGCTGGGCGCGAAGATGGTTCACGATGAAGATGGCGACGATGACATCGACGCCAGCGTGAACATCGGCGAAGTCACGGTTCGCATCCGCTGAAACAAAAAGCCCCGCATCGCGGGGCTTTTTCATTCGGGGGCGGTGACCGTTCAGCGCGCTTCGGTGCTGAGCAGGTTGAGGCCCTCGTCCTGTGCGGCGAACCAGGCAGCGAGATCGAGAATGTCCTGCTCGGACAGGGTGGCGACCTGCGCGGCCATGATCGGGTTGGTGCGCTCGCCCAGCTTGTAGGCGCGCAGCGCGTGCGCGAGGTAGTCGGCGTACTGGCCGGCGAGCACCGGGAAGGCCGGGTTCGGGCTCTTGCCATCGGCGCCGTGGCAGGTGGCGCACACCTGGGTCTTCTCCTGTCCCGCCTGCGGGTTACCGCCGTAGGTGCGCGGCTCCTTCTTGCCGGGCTTGACCTGGGCGAAGTACGCGGCGACGTCGCGCATGTCCTCGTCGGACATCGAGGCCGCCTGCGCCGACATGGTCGGGTGCTGGCGCTCGCCGCTGCGGTAGGCCTGCAGCGCGGCAAAGATCTGGTCGGCGTGCTGCCCGCCGAGCTTGGGTACGCGATAGGTCGGATAGACGTTGGTGTAGTTCGGAATGCCGTGGCATCCCAGACAGGTTTCCGCCTTCGCGCGACCCGCTTCCACGTCGCCTTCGGCGGCAAGGGCAGGCGTTGCCAGGAGGCTGGCCAGCGCCAGGCCGGCGATCAGCGCTGCTTTCTTCATCCGTCAGTTCTCCGTAATGGTGCAGAGGTTGCGGCCGCATCAGCGGCGGCGGCAAAGGCGGCATAAAATACCAGAAAACCGCCGCGCTGCCGAATGGCAGGCGCGGCCTGGTGTAAAGTCGGGCAAGGCGTCCCGGGAGGGCCGGATAATGATCAAGCGCGTGGAAAAATCCGAAGAAGAGTGGCGCGAGCTGCTCGACCCGGAAACCTTCGCCGTGGCCCGCAAGGGCGGCACCGAGCGGGCCTTCACCGGTCGCTATCACGATCACCATGAGCCGGGTGTCTACCGCTGTGCCTGCTGCGGCACGGAACTTTTCGACTCCGAGGCCAAGTACGACTCTGGCTCAGGCTGGCCCAGCTTCACCCGGCCCATCGATCCCGGGCACGTCAATGCCCGCGAGGACCTCTCCCACGGCATGCGGCGCGTGGAAATTCTCTGCGCGGCCTGCGATGCGCATCTCGGGCATGTGTTTCCCGACGGCCCCGCCGACGAGGGCGGTCTGCGCTTCTGCGTGAACTCCGCCTCGCTGCACTTCCAGCACCGGGAGGACGGCGAATGAAAAGGCTGTTCCTCCTGCTCGCCGCATGGGCCTGGCTGCCGGGCGCGCAGGCCGCGGCCGAGTGCGTGAATGGCCAGGCGGCCGGGTTCGCCTGCCACCGGGTCGATCTGCTCGGGCGCCTCAGCGTCGCCCAGCTCGGCGGAAGCGCGGGCGAGCGCCTCAACGACATCTGGGGCTGGACCGCGCCGAACGGCGAGGAATACGCGCTGGTCGGGATGTCTGACGGCACCGCCTTCGTCCGCCTCGGCGCCGATGGCACGCCGGAGCTGGTCGGCCGGCTGGCGCACAGCGAGGGCAAGGCCTCGGTCGAGAAGGTTTCCGCGAAATCCTGTCACGATGATGCCTGCGGCGAGGCATCCGCCTGGCGCGACATCAAGGTTTACGGCAATTACGCCTTCATCGTTTCGGAAGGCGAGCGGCACGGCGTTCAGGTCTTCGATCTCACGCGGCTTCTTGCGGTGTCCGGGGTCGAGCACTGGGCCGAGGCGGATGCGCATTACGGCGGCGTCGGTCATGCGCACAACATCTTCATCAACGAAGAGAGCGCCCGCGCCTACGCGGTGGGCAACGGGCCGGTGCGCAGTACGAACGATGGCGGCCTGCATGTCCTCGACATCAGCGATCCGCTGGCGCCGGCGTTCCTCGCCGACGTGGACGGCGACGGCTACACGCACGACGTGCAATGCGTGATCTACGACGGCCCGGATGCGGAGTTCCTCGGCGACGAGATCTGCTTCGCCAGCAACGAGGACACCGTCACCATCTGGGAAGTGAACGATCCGGCGAACCCGGTGATGCTGTCGCGCACCGGCTATGCGGGCGCGGGCTACGTCCACCAGGGCTGGCTGTCCGCGGACGCGCGTTACTTCTTCTTCAACGACGAGCTGGACGAGCAGCGCACCGGCACCCGCACCCGGCTGCGCGTGCTCGACGTGAGCAGCCTGCGCGCGCCGCAGCTTGCCGCCGAATACCTTTCCTCGGCGCTCGCCATCGATCACAACAATTACGTGCATGACCGCTGGCTGCTGCAGACGAACTATGCGGCCGGCTTGCGCGTGCTGGACGTGCTCGATCCGCTGCACCCGGTCGAGGCCGCGTACTTCGATACCCACCCGATGGACGTGGCGGACTTCGTCGGCACCTGGAGCAATTACAGGTTTCCCGGCAGCGGCATTGTCGTGCTGAGCGACATCCACTCGGGGCTGTTCGTGGTGAGACCACGTATCGAGGAAAGCGGCGGGGCGGACCTTTCCGTGGAACTTTCCGTGGCGGGCACGGCAATCACCACCGGCGAGCGCGGCACGGCGGACGTGCGCCTTGGCGCCGCGGGCGCGGCGGATGACGTGCTGCTGACCGCCCACCTGCCGGACGGGGCGCGTTTCATTGCCGTTACGCCGCCCTCCGGCTGGCAATGCTCGGTGCCGCGCCGCGCGGTCGAATGCCGCGCCGCTGCGGTCACGGAAGGCGAGTTCGAGTTCGCCTTCGAGTACACCGCGGACCAGCCCGGCGACATCGACATGATCGCCTCGGCCTATGCCGCGGCCGCGGATCCCGCGCCTGCCGACAACCGCGCCGTGGCGACGGTGCGCGCGAGCCAGGCCTCCGGCAACGGTGGAGGAGGAAGCGGTGGCGGCGGCGGTGAAGCACTGTGGCTTGCGGCGCTGCTCACGCTGCTGCCGCGCCGGAAGAAGAATCACTGAAAAAACCTTCGGGGGTGAACATGAAGAAGGTCCTCAGCGGCCTCGCCGCGATCGCGTTCCTGCATGCTTCCTGCGCAACCGCGGCCACGCTGGTGCACGCCGGCCGGCTGATCGATGGTGTCAGCGACCGCGTGGCTGCCAGCGTGACGATCGTGATCGAAGGCGAGCGCATCGCGCGCATCGAGCGGGGCTATGTCGAGCCGGGCGAAAACGACACGGTCGTTGACCTGCGCGAACACACCGTGCTGCCCGGTCTCATCGACCTGCACACGCATCTCGTGAGCGAGCAAAGCCCGCAGACCTACTCGGAGGGCTTCCGCAGGAATCCCGGCGATTACGCCTTCGACATGGTGGTGTACGCCGGACGCACCCTGCAGGCGGGTTTCACCACGGTGCGCGACCTTGGCGACAGCTACAACCTGAGCGTGTCGCTGCGCAACGCCATCGCCCGCGGCAGCGTGGACGGCCCGCGCATCTTCACCGCCGCGACCGCCATCGCCACCACGGGCGGGCATGCGGATCCGACCAACAACACCGCCGAGCTGTACCGCTTCCCGGTCGGCCCGGAGGAAGGCGTGATCAACGGTGTTGCCGATGCGTATCGCGCGGTGCGGCAGCGGTACAAGGAGGGCGCCGATCTCATCAAGATCACTGCCACCGGCGGCGTGCTGAGCGTGGCGAAGAGCGCCCAGAACCCGCAGTTCACCCTGGAGGAAGTCGAGGCCATCGTCGCCGCGGCGAAGGACTACGGTTTCCATGTCGCCGCGCACGCACATGGCGCCGAGGGCATCCGCCGCGCGGTCATCGGCGGGGTGCGCAGCATCGAGCACGGCACCTACATGGACGATGAGCTGATGCGGCTGATGAAGCGTCACGGCACCTACTACGTGCCCACCATCACCGCGGGCCGCTGGGTGGCGGAGAAGGCGAAACTGCCCGGCTTCTTCCCCGAGATCGTGCGGCCCAAGGCCGAGGCCATCGGTCCGCTGATCCAGCAGACCTTCGCGCGGGCGCTGCGCGCCGGGGTGAAGATCGCCTTCGGCACGGACACGGGCGTGTCGGCACACGGCGAAAACGCGCAGGAGTTCGTGTACATGGTCGAGGCCGGCATGACGCCGATGGCGGCGATCCGCTCGGCCACGTCGGTGGCGGCGGAAGTGCTCGATGCCGGCGATGATCTCGGCAGCGTGCAGGCGGGACGTTACGCGGACCTTGTTGCGGTCGCGGGCGATCCGCTCGCAGACATTTCGCTGCTGCGCGAGATCGATTTCGTCATGAAGGGCGGAGTAGTCTACCGCGCTCCCTGAAACAGGAACTTGGGCGGCAGGCGGTCATCAAAGACCACAGGCGCGCCATGGGATTGCCAATGAAACTGTTCGAGACTTTCTGGGTGCGGATGCTGCTGGCCGGCGTGGTGGCGGCCTTCGCGGTGCTGCTCGTGCTGGGCGCGATACTGCGCTACTACGATGAGCGCAACGACCGTGGTGATGACGCCGTCACCAACGCCTTCGTGGTCGATGTCGTCGACCTGCGCGAACGCCCCGATCTTGCCGAGGCGATCCGCCGCGAGCGCGAGCGCTACGAGGAACCCGAGGAGAAGCTGCCGCAACCGCCGCCGCTGCCGGAGCGGCAGATCACGGGCTTCGTGCAGCTGGAATACACCATTGAGCCGGATGGCACGGTCAGCAACGTGCGCGTGATCGGCGCGGCGCCGAGCGGTGTCTACGAGGAGCGCGCCATCGCCGAGGCAAGCCGGCGCATGCATGCGCCCGTGTACAACGATGCGGGCGAGCCCGTCGCGCGGCGCACCACCGAGATCATCGAGTTCAGCGTGCCGGCGAGCGAGCTGCGTTCGTCACAGTGAACCGCGCAGCCGCGGGTTCAGCGTGTAGATGCCGGTGACCTCGGTTTCGGCGATGACGTGTCCTTCGATGGCGCGTTCCACGTCCTTGCCGGTGAACGGGCCGTCGACCGGGCAGCGCTCCAGGTCGGTGGCGTACAGGCGGAAGTGGTAATGATGCGGAATGCTGTCATTCCACGGCGGGCACGGACCGTCGTAGCCGAAGTACTCGCCTTCCATCGCCTCGTCGCCGGTGAACCAGCCGGTGTAGTCGTTCAGGCCCTGGCGCGCCTGTTCCGGCCCGGGAGGATCGTCCTTGCCCTGCGGCGTGACGCCGTCCGAGCAGGCGCCTTCCTCGATCCCCGTGAGCCATGGCGGAATATCGACCATCACCCAGTGATAGAAGTTGGTGCGCGGCAGGCTGGCAGGCACCTCGCGCCCCTCGCGGTTGACGTCATCCGGACGGGTCGGCACGTCGGTATCGACCATGATCAGCACCAGGCTGCGCGCGCCTTCCGGGACGCCCGACCAGCGCAAGCCGGGATTGCGATTGGCAGCGAAGGCGACGTGCGTGTCGGAGTCGGGCTTGCCGAAGGCGAAGCGTTCCGGGATTTCGCCGCCGTGCCGTATGCCGTCGATTTCGAGCTTCATGGCGTCACTCCAGGTTCAAGGAGGGCAAGCCGAGTCTAGAACAACGGCGGGCATGAACCAAGAAAGCGCCCATGCCTTCCGGTATGCTTTGCCAACCATTCCGACCCCACGCCCATCGCGGAGAAGACATGCAGGAAAGCTCCTATGGAAGTGTGCAGCAGAACGGCTCCGAGCAGCGCATCTGGATCACCGTCGCATACATCCTTCACCTTCTGGGCGCGGTGCTGGGCGCGCCCAGCATCATCGCGCTCATCTTCAACTATGTGCTGCGCTCGGACGTCGACGAGCCGCTGCGCAGCCACCACGACTGGATGATCCGCACTTTCTGGTGGACGCTGGGCTGGACCGTGCTCACCTTCCTGCTTGCGATCACCGTCATCGGCATTCCGCTGGCGTGGCTGCTCGGCATCGGCGTGTGGCTGTGGTGGCTCTACCGTCACGTGCGCGGCCTGATCCGGCTCGTCGACCGCATGCCCATGCCGCACTGATCGAGGAGCACGAGATGTCGCAGGCACCTGCAAGCGAGACGCTGTTCATCGAGGGTCCGGCGGGCCGTCTGGAAGCCCTGCTGGAACGCCCGGCGGATGTCACCGAGCCGCGTGCGGTCGCGGTGGTCTGCCATCCGCACCCGCTGCACGGCGGCACCATGAAGAACAAGGTGGCGCACACCCTGGCGCGCAGCTTCCTTGATCTTGGCGCGCCGGCACTGCGCTTCAATTTCCGCGGCGTGGGCAAGAGTGAAGGCGAGTTCGATCACGGCCGCGGCGAACTGGAGGACGCCTTCGCCGCGCTTGACTGGATGCGGGCGCGCTGGCCGCGGGCGGCGCTGTGGCTCGGCGGCTTTTCCTTCGGCGCCGGTGTGAGCATCGAAGCCGCCTCGCAGCGTCCCGTGAAGTGGCTGGTCAGCGTTGCGCCTCCGGTGGAGCGCATGCCGCTGGAGCGCATCCGCATCCCCGAGTGCCCATGGCTGCTGCTGCAGGGCGGCGCGGACGAAGTCGTCGATCCGCAGGGCGTGGCGAACTGGGCGAATTCCATCGAGCCGAAGCCGCAGTTCGAATGGTTCGAAGGCGTCGGCCATTTCTTTCACGGCAATCTAACCGCGTTGCGCGAACGCATCGTGCACAATGCGCCGCGCGATCAATGACCATCAGGGAAGCAAACGGATGAAAACCATCAGGGGAATATTCCTCGCCGCCGCCGTGCTGGCGGCCCCGGTCCAGGCCGGCGATCTCGACAATCTCGATGCACTGAACCAGGCCGGGTTCCGCGATCTCGCCCGCGACCTCGGCGCGATCGCGAGCTACAAGGCCGCGCAGCCCGCCGAGCCCTACGGCATCATCGGTTTCGACGTCAGCGCCGGCGCCACGTGGACCGGCATCGAGCATCGGGACGCCTGGGAGCTTGCCTCCGGCAGCCGCGACTCCTCGGTGCCGCTCGCGCATCTTTCCGTCACCAAGGGCCTGCCGCTGAATTTCGATATCGGCGCCTACCTTGCCACCTCCAACGAGGGCTTCCGCGTGCTTGGCGCGCAGCTGCGTTACGCCCTGCATGAAGGCGGCGTGCTCACGCCTGCCGTCGGCCTGCGCTTTGCCACTACGCGCATCGAGGGCGCCGACCAGTTCGATTACGCGACCAACGGCGTCGACCTGTCCATCTCCAAGGGCTTCGCCATGCTCACGCCCTACGCGGGCATAGGCAGGCTGTGGATGGATGCCGAGCCCGTCGCCGCCACCGGCCTTGCCGACGAATCGCTGACCGCGACGCGCTGGTTCGCCGGCATGAAGGTTTCGCTGCTGTTGCTGCAGCTCACCTTCGAGGCCGAGCGCGTCGGCGACGCCGATCGCTACACCGCGAACCTGGGATTCAGCTTCTGATGCTGGGAAGACTCAAGGGCCTGCTGCGCAACGCGCTGGGCGACACCGTCCAGGTCGAGGCCGATCTCGAGCATGACGTGCGCCTGGCGAGCGCCGTGCTGCTTATCGAGGCGGTGCGCGCCGACCATGAAGCTCACGACCAGGAGACGCAGCTGGTCGAGCGGCTGGTGCAGGAACGTTTCGGCCTGCCGCCACACGAGTCGGCGACGCTGGTGAAACGCGCCGAGGAGCAGGCGGATCACGCGGTCGCGTTGCAGAAGTTCACGCGGCTGCTGGTGGATGCCCTGGACGAGGACGAGCGCGCTTCCATCGTCGGCATGCTCTGGAAGGTGATCTACGCGGATGGCCGCGTGGACCGCTGGGAAGAGCACCTCGTGCGCCGGATCGCGGACCTCCTCTACGTGCCGCACGCCAGGTTCATCCAGCAGAAGCTGATGGCGCAGCAGCCGCAGCGCTGACGGTATCGGCAGGCACAAAAAAACCGGGGCTTCGCGCCCCGGTTTTTCGTTCGGACGAAGGTCCGGTCAAACCATGTCCTTCAGGCCCTTCAGCGGCAGCACCTTCACGACCTTGCGTGCCGGCTTCGCCTTGAAGACGGTTTCCTCGCCGGTGAACGGGTTGATGCCCTTGCGAGCCTTGGTGGCGGGCTTCTTGATGACCTTGATCTTCATCAGACCAGGCACCGAGAAAAGCCCCGGACCACGGCTGCCAATGTTCTTCTTGATCATCTTGCCCAGCGATTCGAACACGGCGTTCACCTCTTTCTTGGTGAGGCCGGTGTCCTCGGCGATGAAGCCCATGACTTCCGACTTGGTCGGCGGCTTCATAGCCGCGCTCGCGGCGGCGGTCTTCTTCTTGGCAGCGGACTTCTTCTTGGCGGCCATTCAGCGTCTCCTTCCGGAAAAAGAATGAAAATGACGCGCGAAAAATAGCACAACCGATTGCGACGTTGTCCAGTATTTTTCGGTGTTTTCGTACGATTTCGTCGAATTCAGTCGCGCGAATTTTCCTGCGGGCTGCGAATGCCCGCGGGAAGCCGGCGAGGCGCGGTGATGTGAAAGGTCTTGCGACGCCCACTCTTGCCATGAACGAGGCGCACGTCATCGCGACCCACGCCGAACTGTTCCGCCAGCAGCCGCGTGAGGTGCTGGTTCGCCGCGCCGTCCACCGGCGGCGCGGTGATCCGGATGCGCAGCGCATCGCCGTGCTCGCCGACGATCTCGTCGCGGCTCGCGCGCGGCTGCACCTGCACGTTGAGCACGAGCGTGTTGTCTCGCCAGTGATAGAACATCAGCGGAACAGCGGCGGAAGCGGGATGAGGAAGCTCAGGAACTGCAGCAGGATGATGGCGAACAGCGGCGACAGGTCAAAGCCGCCGAGCGGCGGCAGCAGCCTGCGGAACGGCCGCAGCAAGGGCTCGTTGACGGCGTGCAGTGCGCCCGCCACCGGGTGCCAGCCCTGCGCCACCCAGCTCAGGATGACCTGGATGAGGATGGTGAAGAAGAAGAGCTGGATCGCGATCACGATGCATTTCAGCAGCGCGAACCACAGCAGGTACGCCGCCGGCAGGGTGGCGCCTGCGATCAGCGCCAGCAGCGCGACCGTGATCAACGCCACCAGGTAGAACAGCAGCAGGGCGGCAAGGTCCAGGCCCATCGCGCCAGGGATGATCCGCCGCAGCGGCCGCAGCAGCGGATTGGTGACCTTCACCACGAACTGCGACAGCGGGTTGTAGAAGTCGGCGCGCACCAGCTGCAGCAGGAAGCGCAGCAGTATCGTCATCGCGTACAGGCCAAGCAGCGTGTTGACGAGAAAGATCAGCGCGCCGGAGAAGTTGCCGTTCATCAATCGCGCGCCTCGATCTCGCGCGACAGCTCGGCGGAGCGTTCGCAGGCGGCGCGCACGGCGGCGGCGAACACGTCCGCGAAGCCGTTCTGCGCGAGCGATTCCAGCGCCGCGGCGGTGGTGCCGCCGGGCGAGGTGACGCGCTCGCGCAATCGTGCGGGTTCCTCGGTGCTTTCCAGCGCCATGCGCGCGGCACCGTAGGCGGTCTGCAGGCTGAGAAGTCGCGCGGTATCCGCGGGCAGGCCGAGTTCGCGGCCGGTCTTCTCCAGCAGTTCCATCAGCAGGAAGAAATACGCCGGGCCGCTGCCGGAAACGGCGGTGACCGCGTTCAGTTCGGCCTCGTCGTCCACCCAGCGCACGATGCCCACGGAACGCAGGATGGATTCGGCCTTCTCGCGCTGCGCCTCGCTGACCTTGTCGTTGGCATACAGCGCGGTGGCGCCGGCGCGCAGCAGCGCCGGCGTGTTCGGCATGCTGCGAACCACTGCGGCGTTGCCGCCGAAGGCGCGATTGATGAGCTGCACGGTCACACCGGCGGCGATGGAAATGATCAGCGGGTTGTTGTTCTCCACGGCGCTGCTGATCGACACCAGCGCGCTCTTCATGACCTGCGGCTTGACCGCCAGCACGATGACATCCGCCTGCGCGGCGGCCTCGGCGTTGTCGGCGGTGACGTGCACGCCGAAGTTGTCGCGCAGCGCTTCCAGCGCTTCCGGGAAAGGATCCGCGACCCAGATGCGTTCCGCTTCCAGGCCGCCGCTGATCAGGCCGCCGATGAGGCTGCGGGCCATGTTGCCGCCGCCGATGAATGCAATCGTGGTGTTTTCCATGGTCATGGGAAGAAGCGTTGGTTCGAGTGGGCGAACAGCATACTCCGCGGGCTGCGCATGGGGCTAGCCGCGTTCCCCGAAGATGGCCGTGCCTATCCTCACCATGGTGCTGCCCGCGGCGACGGCGGCATCGAGATCGCCGCTCATTCCCATGGAAAGCGTGTCGATCGGCAGGCCCTCGCCGCGCAGCGTTTCGAAGATTTCCCTTAGGCGCATGAAGGCATCACGCGCGCTTTCCGCAGGTTCGGCGCGCGGAATCGCCATCAGGCCGCGCAACCTGAGCCGTGGAAGATCGGCGACCAGGCGCGCCAGCGCTGCGACGTCCTCGGGCAGCACGCCGGCCTTCTGCGGCTCGCGGTCGATGTTCACCTGCAGGCAGACGTCCAGCGGGGGAAGCCCGGCGGGGCGATGTTCGGAAAGGCGCCTTGCGATGCGCTCGCGATCCACCGTCTGCACCCAGTCGAAGCGCGCCGCGAGTTCGCGCGTCTTGTTGGACTGGATGCGGCCGATGTAATGCCAGGTGATGGATTCGCCTGTGAGCGCATCCATCTTGGCAAGCGCTTCCTGCAGGTAGTTCTCGCCGAAATCGCGCTGGCCGGCTTCGATGCAGTCGCGGATGGCGGCGGCGGAGTGCGTCTTGCTGACGGCGATGAGGCGGATTCCGGCGGGATTGCGGCCGGCGTCACGGGCTGCCGCATCGATGCGGGCGCGTACCGCGGCGAGATTCACGGCGATGGGGGACATTGAAGCTGAACCTGGTTCATGTTGCCGGGGGAGGCGCTTCGCTATACTTTAGCGAATTCGGCGCGACACGGCATTTGCACAATGGTCGCGCCACGGTCCGAATTTCTCCGGGGTGGCTTCATGGCAGTAGACATTGCCCAGTTGCTTGCGTTCGGCGTCAAGAACGGCGCCTCCGACCTGCATCTCTCCGCAGGCGTTCCGCCCATGATCCGTGTCGACGGCGACATGCGGAAGATCAACATGCCGCCGCTGGACCACAGCCAGGTCCACGACATGGTGTACGACATCATGAGCGACAAGCAGCGCAAGGACTACGAGGAGTTCCTGGAGTGCGACTTCTCCTTCGAGATTCCGGGGCTGGCGCGCTTCCGCGTCAACGCCTTCAACCAGAACCGCGGCGCGGGTGCGGTGTTCCGCACCATTCCCTCGAAGATCCTCACGCTCGAACAGCTCAACGCGCCGAAGATCTTCCAGGAAATCGCCGAGACGCCGCGCGGCATCGTGCTGGTGACGGGGCCGACGGGTTCTGGCAAGTCCACCACGCTCGCCGCCATGATCAACTACATCAACGAGAACGAGGCGGGCCACATCCTCACCATCGAGGACCCGATCGAGTTCGTGCACGAGAGCAAGAAGTGCCTCGTCAACCAGCGCGAGGTGCATCGCGACACGCTCGGCTTCAACGAGGCGCTGCGCTCCGCGCTGCGTGAGGATCCCGACTGCATCCTGGTCGGCGAGATGCGCGACCTCGAGACCATTCGCCTCGCGCTGTCCGGCGCGGAAACGGGCCACCTCGTGTTCGGCACGCTGCACACGAGTTCCGCCGCCAAGACCATCGACCGCATCGTCGACGTGTTCCCGGCGGCGGAGAAGGACATGGTGCGCGCCATGCTGTCCGAATCGCTGCGCGCGGTGATTTCGCAGACGCTGCTGAAGAAGATCGGCGGCGGCCGCGTCGCCGCGCACGAGATCATGATCGGCACGCCGGCGATCCGTAACCTCATCCGCGAGAACAAGATCGCGCAGATGTATTCCGCCATCCAGACTGGCCAGCAGTACGGCATGCAGACGCTTGACCAGTGCCTGCAGGACCTGGTCAAGAAAGGCCTGATCACGAAGGAGGAGGCGCGCTCGAAGGCCGCCAACAAGGAAACCTTCATCTGACGCCGCCGCGGCGGCATCCCGAGGCAGACCATGGAACGCGAACAAGCGATCAAGCTCATGCAGGACCTGCTGCGCGCGATGAAGGCGCGCAACGGTTCCGACCTGTTCATCACCGCGGGCTTTCCGCCGGCGATGAAGATCGACGGGCAGATGACCCCGGTTACCGACAAGCCGCTGTCCGCCGACCAGGCGGCCATGCTGGTGCGCGCGATCATGAACGATCGCCAGACCAAGGAATTCGACGCGACCAAGGAATGCAATTTCGCCATCAGCCCGCCCGGCATCGGCCGCTTCCGCGTCAACGCCTTCATCCAGCAGGGCCGCGCGGGCTGCGTGCTGCGAACCATCACCACCGACATTCCCGATTTCGACAAGCTCAACCTGCCGCCGGTGCTGAAGGACGTGGTGCTCTCGAAGCGCGGTCTCGTGATCGTCGTCGGCGGCACCGGTTCCGGCAAGTCCACGACGCTGGCCGCCATGCTGGGCGTGCGCAACAAGCTCACCCGCGGCCACATCATCACCATCGAGGACCCGGTGGAATACGTGCATCCGCACCTCGGCTGCGTGGTCACGCAGCGCGAGGTCGGCGTCGATACCGACTCCTGGGAAGCGGCGCTGAAGAACACGCTGCGCCAGGCGCCGGACGTGATCCTCATCGGCGAGATCCGCGACCGCGAGACCATGGAACACGCCGTGCAGTTCGCGGAAACCGGCCATCTCTGCCTTTCCACCCTGCACGCCAACAGCGCCAACCAGGCGCTGGACCGCATCATCAACCTGTTCCCGCAGGAAAAGCGCGAACAGCTGCTGATGGACCTGTCGCTCAACCTGAAGGCGGTGATCTCGCAGCGCCTGGTGCTGCGCGCGGATGGCAAGGGACGCGTGGCGGCGATGGAAATCATGCTGAACTCGCCGCTCATCTCCGACCTGATCTTCAAGGGCGACGTGTCGCAGATCAAGGAGATCATGGCGAAGTCCAACGAGCTCGGCATGCAGACCTTCGACCAGGCGCTGTTCCGGCTGTACGAGGACGGCCTGATCAACTACGAGGAAGCGCTGCGCAACGCGGATTCGCAGAACGAGCTCCGCCTGCGCATCAAGCTGGAAAGCAGGCACACACGGCAGGCGAAGAAGGAAGACGAGTCCGGTCTGCGCCTGATCGAGGAAGACAAGGGTACCCGTCTCTAATCCTTTTCCCGGGGGAAGCGCAGGGCGATGAACATTTCACCGCTGCTCAAGCTCATGGTCGAGAAGAATGCTTCCGACCTTTACTTCACCTCCAACTCGCCGGTGAAGATCAAGATCGAAGGCAAGGCGGTGAACGTCGGCAAGACCGTGCTGGACGGCGATACCGTGCGCGCCGCGGCCTACGGCATCATGACCGAGGACCAGATCCAGTACTTCGAGTCGAACCTGGAGATCGACTTCGCCATCACCGAGGAAGGACTGGGACGCTTCCGCGCCAACGTGTTCCGCCAGCGCGGCCAGGTCGCCATGGTGCTGCGTTACATTCCGTCCGAGATTCCGTCGCTGGACCGGCTCGGCATGCCGCCCATCCTCAAGGAACTCATCATGCACCGGCGCGGGCTGATCCTGATGGTCGGTGCGACGGGTTCCGGCAAGTCCACCACGCTCGCGGCGATGATCGACCATCGCAACGAACAGACCTCGGGACACATCCTCACCATCGAGGATCCGGTCGAGTTCACGCATCCCAACAAGAACTGCATCATCAACCAGCGCGAGATCGGCCAGGACACGCACTCCTACCAGAACGCGCTGCGCAGCGCGCTGCGCGAGGCGCCGGACGTGATCCTCATCGGCGAGATCCGCGATCGCGAAACCATGGAAGCGGCGCTGGAGCTTGCGGGTACCGGGCATCTTGCGATCTCCACCCTGCACGCCAACAACGCCAACCAGACCATGGACCGCATAGTGAACATGTTCCCCGAGCAGCTGCACGGCCAGCTGTTCATGGACCTGTCGCTGAACCTGCGCGGCATCATTTCGCAGCGCCTGGTGACCGGCAAGGATGGCCGCCGCGTCGCGGCCGTGGAAGTGATGCTCAACACCCCGCACATCGCCGACCTCATCCTCAAGGGACGCATCGACGAAGTGAAGGAAGCGATGCAGGAAAGCCCCGAGAAGGGCATGCAGACCTTCGACGACGCGCTCTACGACCTCTACCAGTCGGGCCGAATCAGCCTGGAAGAAGCGCTGCGCAATGCGGACTCGAGGGCGAACCTGGAAGCGAGGATCAATTTCGGCTAGGTAGAAGAAGGAAGGGAGAAGGTGGAAGTTCGATAACCTCCCTTCTCACTTCCCCGACCGACACCCCGACGGCGTCGCCGCATCGAGAAAACAAGAAGGCCGCTTGCGCGGCCTTCTTGTTGTCTTGAGGTGATTCGGTTACGCGCCGAAGACCTTGTACGCATCAAACACCGGCCCATCCACGCAGACGCGTTTCATGGCGGGGCCGGTTTCGGTTTCGACCTTGACCGCGCAGCCGGCGCAGCCGCCGACGGCGCAGGCCATGAATTCTTCCAGCGAGACCTGGCAGGGTAGCTCGAACTCGCGGGCAAGTTGCGCCACGGCGCGCAGCATGGGCGTGGGTCCGCAGCTGTAGATCGCGACTTCATCGCGTTGCGCCTGGTCGAGGTTCTGCAGCCAGATGCGGGCGAGGTCCGTCACGTAGCCTTCATGGCAGCCGGCGTAGCCCTGCAGGCTGGCGAGCCGGCTCGGGATGCCCCAGTCATCGAGCAGCGGCATGCAGCCGATCACGCCGTCGGGGATGCCGGGCACCATGATGGTCGAAGGCGTGACCTTGAACGGGAAGGGCACTTCCGAGCCCATGATCACGAAGGGCTTCCAGGCAGTGCTCCTGTCCTGGCGCAGGTGATCGGCAATGAACACCATGGGCGGAATGCCGACGCCGCCGCCGATCAGCAGCGCGCGCGGCCGTGCCGGATCCAGGGTGAACGGCAGCCCGATCGGGCCCATGACGCTGACCGTCTCGCCTTCGCGCCGTTGCGCCAGCAGCCGCGTGCCGCGGCCGATGGCCTTGTAGAGCAGGTCGATGGTGCCGTCGCGGGAGACGCGCATGATGGACAGCGGCCGGCGCATTGGCAGCGCGGGATCGCAGGTAATGTGCACGAAGCTGCCCGGCTTCGCATTGGCGGCGCATTTCGGCGCGCGCAGGCGAAGCACGTACTGTTCGCCGGGATAGGCCTGTTGCGAGACTACCTCGGCGTCCTCGACGAAAATGGTGCCGCGGTGGGGCTTGTCGGTGATGGCGTTCATTTGCGCTCCAGCAGGGTTTCCAGCACCGCCATGCGCACCGCCACGCCGTTGTTGACCTGGTCGAGGATGACGGAGCGCGGTCCGTCCGCGACTTCGTCGGAAATCTCGACGCCGCGATTCATGGGACCGGGATGCATGACGATGGCGTCGTCGGCGAGCAGTGCGAGGCGGCGTGCGTCCATGCCGTACTCGCGGTGATAGGCGGCCGCATCGGGAATGCTGCCGGCCTGCATGCGCTCCTTCTGGATGCGCAACATCATCACCACGTCGCAGCCGCGAATGCCTTCATCCATGGAAGTGATGCGGGTTCCTTCGACACCATCCTCCGGCAACAGCGCGGCAGGACCTACCAGCCGCAGTTCCTTCACACCAAGCAGCCTGAGCGCCTGGCTGGCCGAGCGCGCCACGCGCGAGTGGCGGATGTCGCCGACGATGGCGACGACGAGGTTCGCGAAATCTCCCTTGTGCTGGCGGATGGTGAGCGCATCCAGCAGGCCCTGGGTCGGATGGTTGAGATGCGATTCGCCGGCGTTGATGACGCTGACATGCGGCGCGACGAAGTCCGCGATCATGCGCTGGATGCCGCTTTCGGCATGGCGGATCACGAAGGCGTCGACGTTCATCGCCTGCAGGGTGGCGACCGTGTCGCGCACGGTTTCGCCCTTGGCGGTGGACGAGAGATTGATGTCGAGGTTGAGTACGTCCGCGCCGAGGCGCCGTGCGGCGAGCTCGAAGGAAGCGCGGGTGCGGGTGCTGGCCTCGAAGAACAGGTTGGCGACGGTGCGTCCTTCCAGGCTGCGGTTGCGGACCACCGGCTCGCCGGGGCGCGCGACGTACCGTTGCGCGCGGTCAAGCAGCGCGAGGAGGGCGGCGCGGTCGAGGTCCGCGATCGAGATCAGGTGACGAGTCATGCGGGGTTCCGTGCGTTGAACCAGGTTTCCAGCAGCACGCAGGCGGCGGCGCTGTCGATGTCGGGTTTCTGAATCCGCCCGCGCCGGCCTTCGCGGCGCGCTTCCTTCAGCCGCTCCTCGGCGGCCACGGAACTCAAGGTTTCGTCGACGGCATGCACGGGGAGGTGAAAGCGTCCGTGGAGCTGGCGGCCGAAGCGCTCGGCGCGGTCCGTCATCTCCTGGCGCGAACCGTCCATATTATAAGGAACGCCGACCACGAGCGCCGCAGGACGCCATTCATCGACGAGTTTTTCTATCGCCGTCCAGTCGGGAACGCCGTCGCGTGCCGTCAGTGCCGGCAGCGGGCTGGCCGTCGCCGTCAGCGACTGGCCGACGGCGACGCCGATACGGCGCAGGCCGTAATCGAATCCGAGCAGGGTGATGGCGGCGGGCTGCCGCTCAGGCATGGCCGCTCTGGCCGGTGAGCAGCCTGGGATCGATGCCGATGAGTTCCGCCGCCGCGCGCCAGCGCGCCTCTGGCGGCATCTCGAACAGCACGTGCGCTTCCGCCGGCACGGTCAGCCAGGCGTTGTCGCTCATTTCCGCCTCCAGCTGTCCCGCGCCCCAGCCGGCATAACCCAGCGCGAAGATCGCATCGCGCGGCCCGTAGCCATGCGCCATCGCGTTCAGCACGTCGCGTGACGTGGTCAGCGCGATGCCGGGCGCGACCTGCAGGCTCGATTCCCAGTTGCCTTCCGGGCGATGCAGGATGAAGCCGCGCTCCGGCAGCACCGGTCCGCCGAAGTACACCGGGTGCGGCAGCACGCGCTGGTCGCTGGCGGTGACGCCGAGCTGCTGGAACACGTCTTCCAGCGTCATTTCCGTGGGACGGTTGACGATGATGCCCATGGCGCCTTCCGGCGTGTGATCGCAGATATAGGTCACCGAGCCAACGAAGTTCGGATCCGCGAGGCTGGGCATCGCGATGAGAAACTGGTTCGAAAGCGAGGTGAAGTCAGCCATGCGGCCAGTATCCGGCTTTGCCGGAAGAGTCTCAACCGCGCAAAGTCAAAGCGCGTCAGGGCGCGGCGGCTTTTACGCTTCCCTGTACCGCTTCGCGTCCGAAGCGCCACTCGTAGACGAAGCGCAGCACGTCGGCTTCGGCGCGCATGGCGCTGGAGAAGGGCGGGAAGGGTGCGGCCTGCCGCAGGATGCGCACGGCGGCTTCGTCCAGCTCGCGGTGCGCCGAGCGCCGCCGTATCTGCAGGTCGCGCAGCGTGCCATCGGCATTCACCGCGACTTCCAGCACCAGCCGGCCTTCCAGGCCGCGCTGCCGCAATTCCTCGGGGTAGTTGCTGTTGCCGACGCGCTCCACTCGGCGACGCCAGTCATCGAGGTAGGCGGCGTAGACCACCTCGCGGGTGTTCACCGCGACCAGCTTCTCGCGCGGATTCGTGCTGCGGGCGCGGGCCTCGCTGTTCATGTCCTGCACCGGGTCGCTGAGATCCAGGCCCGGCGTCACCAGGCGCGCCACCAGGGTCCGTTCCTGGCTATTGCGTGCGGCGGCCCGGCCACTTTGCACGCGCAGGCGCGCCTCGTCGGTCGCCACCAGCTGCTGATCCTGCGCGTCCCGGGTCTCGGTCTGTTCGCGTTCGCCGCGCTCGGTCTCGGCGCGGTGGTTTTCCTCGTCGGGCGCCGCTTCGATGCCTTCCAGGAAGATTTGCTCCGGCGTGCTCATGGCGGCTTCCGGGCGCACGTGCTCCAGCGTGTTGCCTTCACCGCGCTGGCTGGCGTTGGCGAGGTAATCCGGATCGTCGGGCAGCAGCTGGTTGGGATTCTGGACCAGCGTGATTTCCAGCGTGGAAGTGCGGCCCACGGCCTGCTGCTCGCCCTTGAAACCGATGCCGAGGATGACGATGCCGTGCAGCAGCACCGCGAAGAACAGCGTGCTGACCAGGCGTTCCCCGGAGGCAATGGTGACGGGGGGCTTGAGGATTTCCTTCATCGATTCGGCACTGGCAGGCGTACGAGCACGGACGCGGCGATTATACCGGTGAGCATGCCCAGTCCCAGCGACGCGGCCAGCAGAACCGGCAGAATGTTGATCAGCGCCGGATGCGGCACAAACACCTGCCAGGCAAGCAGGAATTGCCCGCTCATGTGCGCCATGGCCATCGCCACGGCGATTCCCACCGGGCCGACGAAACGCCCGCCGGCGCGATGCACGAGTCCCGCGGCAACGAGGCTGGCGAGCGCGCCGGCGAGGCTGAGGAAGAAGGCGGGCGTGAACAGCGTGCCGAGCAGCGCCGCGCCCGCCAGCACCCGCAGCAACGCGACCGAGGCCGCCAGCCGGAAGCCATGACGCAGCAGCACGATCAGCACGACGACATTCGCAAGGCCCGGCTTCACGCCGGGCAGCGGCATGGGCACGGCGCTTTCCAGCAGGTGGATGCAGACCGCCAGCGCCGCGAACCCCGCCGCCAGCGCATCCTCGCGGGATGACCGGGTCGCCGCCATCAGAAGCTGATCGCGTCGAATTCGCGCTCGCCGCCGATGAGCGCGACGCTGACGCGGTTCGGCAGGCAGGCCGCGGCATCGCCTGGCGCCTCCAGCCAGCCTTGCCGCACGCAGAGCTTCCGGCTGCAAGGCGAACTCACGATGCGCGCGCGGCCCTTGTCGAGCTCGACCACGGTTTCGCCCAGCGGCCCGGCGACCCGCAGCTCGCGGCGTTCGTCCACGCGGTGGCGCAGGCTGGCATCCTCGCCACGAATCTCGATGAAGGCGGCCTCGCCATCCTGCCAGAGCAGCGTCGCCAGCAGGCTGACGACGAGTACGCCCAGGGCAATGAGCAGCACGTCGCCGGCGCGGATCATGGCGTCACCACGGTGACCGGCGGCGGCTCACCCAGGAACTCGACGCGTTCCGCCATCTCGGGCGTCATTTCCACCGCGCCGTTGGCCGTGGCCAGCATGACGAAGCGCACGCCGAGATCCCGCGCCACCTCGGCCCAGCGGCCGCGTCCGGCGACGAACAGCGCCGTGCTCGCGGCATCGGCAAGCGCGGCGTCCTCGGTGATCACCGTGACGGAGGCGGCGTTGTCTGCAGGGTGGCCGGTGCGCGGGTCGAGCAGGTGATGGAAACGCCTGCCTTCGTATTCGAAGAAGCGCTCGTAGTCGCCGGAGGTGAACACGCTTTCATTGCCGGCGGAAGTCAGCGCCGCGAACACGCCGGGCTCACGCGGGTGGCGGATGCCGATGCGCCAGTCGCGGTCACGCGCCCGGCCGAGGATGACCATGTCGCCGCTGGCATTGATGATGGCGTTGCCGAGCCCCCGTTCCTGGAGAAGCGCCGCCGCCTTGCGCAGCGCGAGGCCCTTGGCGAAGGCTCCCATGTCCAGCCACAGCCGCGGGTCGCGGCTTTGCATGCCGTCCGCGCCGAAGACCAGGGCGTCCATGCCGGGCGGCGGCAGCAGGGCGTCAATCTCCGCGGCCGCCGGCGGGCTGGTGACCATGGCTTCGCTGTCATGGAAGCCCCACAGCATCACCAGCCGGCCGATGGCGGGATTGAACAGGCCTTGCGAGCGCCGCGACAGCTCCGCGGCCAGCAGGATGCCCTCGCGCAATTCGGCCGGCACCGTGACCGTCTCGCCCGCGGCCAGGCGTTCGTTCAGCCGGGCGAGCTCGCCCTCGCCGAAGGCCTGCCAGCGCCGTTCCTCGGCGAGCAGCAGGGCCTCAAGTTCGGCGAGTGCTTCGGCGGCGTGTGCCGGCGGTTCCGCCACCGAGACCTCGACCAGCGTGCCCAGCGCGAAGAACGACACGCGCTCGGGCCCGGCGGGTTGCGTGCAGGCCGCCAGCAGCAGCACCGCCGCCAGCAGGAATCGCTTCACAGGCGGGCCTCGATGGCGTCGAACAGCCGGGCGCTGATGTTGTCCTCGTAGATGGCGTCGAGCTCGCGCACGCAGGTCGGGCTGGTGACGTTGATCTCGGTGAGATAGTCGCCGATCACGTCCAGGCCCACGAACAGCAGGCCCTGTTCCTTGAGGTAGGGCGCCACTTCGGCGCAGATCCAGCGGTCGCGCTCGCTGAGCGCCACGCCCTTGCCGGTGCCGCCGGCGGCAAGGTTGCCGCGGGTCTCGCCGGCGAGCGGCACGCGCGCGAGTGCATACGGATAGGGCTCGCCGTCGATCACGAGGATGCGCTTGTCGCCTTCGACGATTTCAGGGATGTAGCGCTGTGCCATCACCTGGCGGCGGCCGGCCAGGGTGATGGTCTCCAGGATCATGGTGGTATTCGGGTCGCCCTGGCGCAGCACGAAGACCTGGCTGCCGCCCATGCCGTCCAGCGGCTTGACCACGATGTGCTGCTGCTCGGCGAGGAATTCGCGGATGCGGCGCGGTTCGCGCGTGACCAGGGTTGGCGCGCAGCACTGCGGGAAGCGCTGGATGGCGAGCTTCTCGTTGTTGTCGCGGATGGCGGCGGCGCGATTGACGACCAGCGCGCCCTGCCGCTCGGCGAGTTCCAGGATCTGGGTGGCGTAGACGTATTCGAGGTCGAAGGGCGGGTCCTTGCGCATCAGGATCACGTCCAGTTCGCCCAGCGCGAGCTCCTCGCCATCCCCCAGCGTGTACCAGTCGTTGACGTCATCGCGCACCGCAAGGTGCCGGGCAAACCCGCGTGCGTTACCGTCGCGCAGGAAAAGATCGGCGGGCTCCATGTAGTGCAGCCGGTAGCCGCGGCGGGCGGCTTCCAGCAGGAAGGCGAGCGTGGTGTCCTTGTAGGGCTTGATGCCGTCGATGGGGTCCATGACCACGCCAAGCCGGGGAGCTGTTTTCATCGGTCGCCTCCTTGAGGGTGAGCGGCGAGAAGTTTACTTTGGTTTCAATGGATTAAGCGAAACACTTGTGCTACAAGTTCAAAAACGCCAGGGCACGTCAAGCGGGAATGCGGGCATGGAGGGGGATCGAAAAGCCCCGTTTGGCAATGTCGCGGCATTCCGTTATGTTAACCCGGTCAAAAAATCAGCGGCAGCCGCGCCGCAGGTCCCGAGCGGTCGGCGGGTATCCGAAGAGCTGGAGGTTCTCAGGTGGGGAGTGAAGCGCAAATGTCGGGGCTGAGCGGACTCAAGGTCCTCGTTATCGATGACTCCAAGACCATCCGCCGCACCGCCGAGACGCTCTTGACCAAGGAAGGATGCGAGGTCGTCACCGCCGTCGATGGCTTCGAGGCCCTTGCCAAGATCGCCGATCACAAGCCGGACATCATCTTTGTCGACATCATGATGCCGCGCCTGGACGGCTATCAGACCTGTGCGCTCATCAAGCACAACGCCAGCTTCAAGCAGACGCCCGTGATCATGCTGTCCAGCAAGGACGGCCTGTTCGATCGCGCGCGCGGCCGTATCGTGGGCTCCGAGCAGTACCTGACCAAGCCGTTCACCCGGGACGAGCTGCTCGGCGCCATCCAGAACCATGTCCGCAGGGCGGCCAGCGCCTGACCTGCGTTTCCAGTAAAGAGGAGCAAGTAAATGCCTGTCGTACTGATCGTCGATGATTCGCCCACCGAAGTTCACGTGCTGAAGACCCACCTCGAGAAGAACGGGTTCGACACGTTGATCGCCGAGGACGGTGAGAGCGGTCTCCGGCTCGCCAAGGAAAAGCAGCCCGACCTGATCATCATGGACGTCGTGATGCCGGGAATGAGCGGCTTCCAGGCGACCAGGCAGCTTGCCAAGGACCCGGCCACGCAGAACATCCCGGTGGTCATCGTCACCACCAAGGACCAGGAGACCGACAAGGTCTGGGGCATGCGCCAGGGCGCCTATGACTACCTCGTCAAGCCCGTGAACGAGCGCCAGCTGGTCGACAAGGTCAACGAAGCGCTGGCGGCCAAGGGCTGATACCCATGAATGACGCGGCAAGCCTGCGAGACCTGCGCGACCGGCCGTTCGAGCTTTTGCTCGAGATGGAGCGGCGCGCCGTGCGGGTTGCCGCCGGACGCGGCCTGGAAACGGGCGTGCAGACGGAATGGGTCGGAGTCGCCTTCCGCATCGGCAGGCATCTCTTCGTTTCCGCTCGTGCGCAGGTGCGGGAAATTCTTACCTATCCGGGTGTCACGCGCGTTCCAGGCAGCAAGAGCTGGCTCAAGGGGCTGGCCAACGTCCGCGGCCAGCTGCTGCCGATCATCGACATGAACGAGTTTTTCGGCGGGGAAGAGACCCTGCCGGGACGCGCCACCCGCGTGGTGGCGATCAACCACGACGAAGTTCCCGCCGGGCTGCTGGTGGACGAGGTGCGTGGTTTTCGTCGCTTCCACCGCGACGAGATGCGTACCGGCAACGCGCCGGCGCCCGCCTTTGCGCCATTCGTCACGGGCGTGTTCGAGCGTGGCGAGGAACGGTGGTACGTGATGGACCTGATGCGCCTGGCGGAAAGCCAGACGTTCCTGCAGGCGGCGGAATGATCGGGGGAATGCTGCTGCTGCCTGTAATCGACAAGAACCCTCAAGGTGGTTTGAAACATGGCTAAGTCTGCGGGAAGTTCAAACAAGACTTTGATCGTCATGCTCCTGATTGCTGCGGGCTGCATCGTGGCGGCGGCGGTCAACTTCTTCTACACGGCGCGATTCGCGATACAGGACGAGGCCTTCCTCAGGCTGCTCTCCGACCAGTCGGTCCTGTCGCAGAGTCTCGCCAAGGATGGAGGCCTGGCGGTCCGGGGAAACAACCAGTCCTTCACCTTCCTGCAGACGGGGCGCGAGCAGTTCGATCGCAACCTGCGCGAGATGCTCGATGGCAGTGAAAGGACCGCACGCGTCTCCGACCAGGTGCGCGACGAGGTCTCGCTGATGCAGCAGCGCTGGTCCAACGAGGGCCGCGATGCCGTCGGCCGCATCCTTGCCGCCAAGGACGCCTTCAGCGTGGCTCACCAGAGCCTCGCAGTGATCAATGCGCAGATGCCCGAGTTCGCGCAGCGCATGGATGAGGTCTTCAACAAGCTTTCCGGCAACAACGCCGTCAGCCGCAGCTGGCTGTACCACCTCGGCCGCCAGAGCAGCTTCGCGCAGCGCATGCAGCGCGACGTCAACACCGTGATCCTGGGCGGCAGCGACGTGGCGGGCGCGGCCAACCGCCTCGAGGGCGACCTTTCCTACGTCACGCAGATCATGCGCGCGATGTTCGACGGCGACCCGCAGCTCGGCCTGCCGCCGCTGATGAACACCCCCGCCGCCGAGGAAATCCGTACCGCCAACGTGGTGTTCAATCGCGTTCGCGACGCGGTCACCACCGTCGAATCCATGTCGGCCAGCCTGGTCGAGGCGCATGCCGCACTCGGCACGCTGGAAGGCCTGAGCAGCGCGCTGCTGGCCAACTCCCGCACCATCCTGAACGCCTTCGAGCGCCAGAAGAGCGCGCGGCTGTTCCAGCCGCTCTATGGCTACGTCGCCGGCGGCGTCGGCGTGCTGCTGCTGCTGGTGCTGTTCTCGCTCTACAACCTCGGCGCCGACACCCGCCGCGCGGCCGAAGCGCAGGCGCGCGAGCAGGAAAGGAACCAGGAAGCGATTCTGCGCCTGCTGGACGAACTGGGCTCGCTGGCTGACGGCGACCTCACCGTGCAGGCAACGGTGTCGGAAGACATCACCGGCGCGATCGCGGACTCCATCAACTTCGCCATCGAGGCGCTGCGCGACCTGGTGTTGACCGTCAACGATACGGCGCTGCGCGTCGACGCCGCCGCCCGGCAGACGCAGGCGACGGCTTCGCACCTCGCCGAGGCTTCCGACAACCAGACCCGGCAGATCGCCTCGGCGACCAAGCAGATCGCCGCCATGGCGAAGTCGATCGAGCAGGTGTCCGCCAACGCCGAACGCTCGACCCGAGTCGCGCAGCAGTCGGTGGAAATCGCCAACAAGGGCGGTGAGGCGGTGCGCCGCACGATCGACGGCATGAACAACATCCGCGAGACCATCCAGGAAACCTCGAAGCGCATCAAGCGACTGGGCGAGTCCTCGCAGGAAATCGGCGACATCGTCGAACTCATCAACGACATCGCCGAACAGACGAACATCCTCGCGCTCAACGCCGCCATCCAGGCGTCCATGGCGGGCGAGGCGGGCCGCGGCTTCGCGGTCGTGGCGGACGAAGTGCAGCGCCTTGCAGAACGTTCCGCCAATGCGACCAAGCAGATCGAAGCGCTGGTGAAGACCATTCAGACCGACACCAACGAGGCGGTGATCTCGATGGAACAGTCGACCGCGGGCGTGGTCAGCGGTGCACAGCTGGCCGAGAACGCAGGCGAGGCGCTGGACGAGATCGTGAAGGTGTCCAACCACATCGCGACGCTCATTCAGTCGATTTCCGCGGCCGCGCGCCAGCAGGCGACGGCGGCCACCGACGTGTCGCGCACCATGAACGTCATTCAGGAAATCACGTCGCAGACTGCGGAAGGCACGCAGGCGACGGCGCGCAACATCGGCAAGCTGGCAACCCTCGCGACCGAGCTGCGCAAGTCAGTGGCCGGCTTCAAGCTGCCGAACATGGGGGGAGGCGAGACGATGGTAATGACGGCGGAAATGCAGGTAAGGGAAGTCCAGGCCGCCGAGCAGAGCGCCTGATCGAGCCAACGAAACGCCGCGCAAGCGGCAGGCCAGGATCGAAACAGAATGACGCAGGTTGCCTCAGACTCGCTGCTTTGGATCAAGTCCGAGCTGGATAACACCCTGGTGCGCGCGCGCCAGGCGCTGGAGGCGCATGTCGAAAGCCCGGACGACAAGGCGCGGCTGACGGAGTGCCTGGAGCAGCTCCATCAGGTCCAGGGCACGCTGCGCATGGTCGAGGTCTACGGCGCCGCCATGCTGGCCGAGGAAATGGAGGCGGTCGCCCGCTTCCTGGTGGACGGCAAGGCCGCCGAGCCCGAGGACGCCTACGAAGTCCTGATGCGGGCGATGCTGCAGCTGCCGGACTACCTGGAGCGCATCGTCGGCGGCCAGCGCGACCTGCCGCTGGCACTCCTGTCCCTGCTCAATGATCTCCGTTCCGTGCGCGGCGAGGCGCTGCTTTCCGAATCCTCGCTGTTCGCGCTGGGCCTGAGCGAGCGCGGCACGCGCGAACTCGAGGCGCGCGAGTGGAAGCCGCAGGGCGACATCCGCGTCATCGCGAAGAAGCTGCGGCCGAAGTTCCAGCAGGCGCTGCTCGGCTGGTTCAAGTCGGGCAAGAACGACGCACTGGCGGCGCTGCTCAAGATCATGGAGCAGTTCGAGCAGGCGGCGACCTCGCCGTCCAGCTTCCAGCTGTGGTGGGTGGTGAGCGGCACCGTCGAGGCGCTGCTTGAGGGCGGCCTGGAGGCGAGCGTCAGCCTCAAGCAGATGCTTGGCCAGGTCGACCGGCAGATCAAGAAGGTGCTGGACGCGGGCGAAACCGCGCTGGACGAAGAGCCGCCCTCGGATCTCGTCAACAACCTTCTTTATTACATCGGCAAGGCCGCTTCGAACGGCGAGCGCGTCAGCGCGATCAAGGAGGCCTTCCGGCTCGGCGAGCTGCTGAGCGACGGCGAGGACATGTCGGCGGCGAGCCTGAGCGCGCCGAACCTCAGCCTGATGAAGACCGTCTCCGCCGCGATCAAGGAAGACCTCGCGCGGGTGAAGGACACGCTCGACATCTTCGTGCGCATGGGCAAGACCGACGCCGGCGAACTCGAAGGCCTGGTCGAGCTGTTGAAGAAGGTCGGCGACACGCTCGGCGTGCTCGGCCTGGGTGAGCTGCGCCAGGAGATCGAGGTGCAGCGCGAAGTGCTGGCCGAACTCGTCGGCGGGCGCCGCAAGCTCGACGAAGACGTGCTGATGGACATTGCCGCCGCGTTGATCCGCATCGAGACGCGGCTGGACGACCGCATGGTCGAGAACGTCTATCCCGACGTCGCCGTGCCCAGCGAGGAGGAAACCCGCGGCCTGCGCGTCGAGGAGGCGGACTTCCGCCAGGTGGCGAGCGCGGTCATCCGTGAATCCATCATCAACCTCGCGCGCGTCAAGGACGCCATCATCGAATTCATCAAGCAGCCGGGCCAGGGCGACGTGCTGCGGCCCATCCCGCCGCTGATCCACCAGATCCAGGCCGGCCTGCGCCTGCTCGAGATCGAGCGTCCGGCGCTGCTGCTGGAAAGCATCCGCTACTACATCCAGGAACGCATCTTCGGCGCCGGCGCGGTGCCGAACTCGGTGGAACTCGACCGGCTGGCGGACGCCATCGTCGGCGTCGAGTTCTACCTTGAGATGGTGCAGCAGGGCCGCGGCCGCCAGGACAGCATGCTCGATCACGCCGCGGCCTGCGTCGAGGCGCTGGGCTACCCGGTGGGCTACGAGCCCTCGGGCGACATCGACAGCGAGATTCCACCGGCGATGCCGGCCGTACCGCCGGAACCCGAACCGGTCGCCGCAGCGCCGGCTCCCGCGCCGACACAGCACGCCGTCGGTCCCCGCCCGGACGATGTCGATCCCGAGATCGTCGAAATCTTTCTCGAAGAATCGCAGGAAGAAATCGCCTCGCTGCGCGAGCACTTCCCGTACTGGAAGAAGAATCCCGAGCACGCCGATGCGCTCACCACGGTGCGGCGTTCCTTCCATACCCTGAAGGGCAGCGGCCGCATGGTCGGCGCGGAGCTGATCGGTGAATTCGCCTGGTCGATGGAAAACATGCTCAACCGCGTGATCGACCAGACCATCAAGGCCACGCCGGACGTGTTCGACCTGATCGAGCGCGCCATCGAGGCCCTGCCGGAGCTGATCGAGCAGCTCGAGGCGGGCACGGAACCGCGCACCGACGTCTACGCGCTCATGCAGCGCGCCCAGGCGGTGGCCCGCGGCGAGGCGCTCCCCGAGGCCGAAGAAAGCGAAGTCGACCGTGCCAGCGCCGCCGCCGTGGCCGCACCGGCGGCGGAAGCCACGGTCGCGCCTGCCGCCGAGCCGGAACCGGCGCAGGCCGAACCGGCCGAAGCCGCACCCGTGGCGCTCGCCTCGGGCATGGACCCGGTGCTGTACGAGATTTTCCGCGGCGAGGTGGAAGGCCATCTTGCGACGCTGGGCCGCTTCCTGGATGCGGCGCACGCGCCGATCGCCGTCAGCGACGAAGCGCTGCGCGCCCTGCACACCATGAACGGCAGCGCCGCCATGGCCGGTGCGCACGCCATCGCCGAACTGATCGACCCCTACGAGCAGCTCTGCAAGCTGTGCACGGAGCAATCCCGCAAGCTGGAGGCCATCGACCTCGAGCTGCTGCGCGAAATGATCGATATCATTCCGCGCCAGCTGGATCACCTGCGTGACGGCGGCCCGGCGCCGGAAGGCGTGGACAGCCTGACCACGCGGGCGCGCCGGCGTTTCCTGGATGCCAGCGCCGTGCAGCCGGCGGAGCCGGCGCCCGCTCCGGCTCCCGCCGCGTCTCCGCCGCCTGCTGCCGCGCCGGCAACGGTGGTGCGCATCGAGGACCTGGAGGATTTCGACGAGGAACTCGCCGAGGTCTTCCTCGAGGAAGCCAGCGAGGTGCTCGAAGGCGCGGCCGCCGCGCTCGAGAAATGGAGCGCGGCGCACGACGACAAGGAACAGATCGCCGAGCTGCAGCGCCTGCTGCATACCCTGAAGGGTGGCGCGCGCATGGCCGGCATCACCCCCATGGGCGATCTCAGCCACGAGATCGAGACGCTCATGGCCAAGGTCACCGACGGGCACATCCCGGTGTCCACGCGCATGTTCTCGCTGCTGCAGCGGGCGCTCGATCGCCTGCATCGCATGCTGGAACAGGTGATGGCGCGGCAGCCGATCGCGGACGCGAACGACCTGGTGCGCGAGTTCCAGTGGCTGATGGCCGGCGAGGACCGCCCGGAAGGCGAGGACGCCCATGAGCCGATTCCCGCCCCGGCGCCCGCGCCGGTCGCCGAGGCCGAGCCGCCGGCGGCGCAGGAGAAGCGCGAGCGCGAGCCGGGCGAGCCGTTCGATCCGAACATCCACATCGACCGCCGCGGTCAGAACCGCATCCAGCATGAGGTCATGCGTGTTCGCGCGGACGTCATCGAAAGCCTGATCAACAACGCGGGCGAGGTTTCCATCTATCGCGCCCGCCTCGAGCAGCAGATCAACACCATCGGCTTCAACCTCGCGGAACTCGACCAGACAGTCGTGCGCCTGCGCGAGCAGCTGCGCCGCCTGGAAATGGAGACCGAGGCGCAGATTCTTTCGCAGTGGGAAAAGGAAGGCCTCTCGCGCGACGACGAGTTCGACCCGCTGGAAATGGACCGCTACTCGACGCTGCAGCAGCTGTCGCGCGCGCTGGCCGAGTCGGTCAACGACCTTGTCTCGATTCAGTCGCTGCTCCTGAACCAGTCGCGCGAAGCCGAAACCCTGCTGTTGCAGCAGTCGCGCGTGAACACGGAACTGCAGGACGGCCTGATGCGCACCCGCATGGTGCCGTTCTCGCGGCACGCGCAGCGGCTGCGCCGCATCGTGCGGCAGACCGCGGAGGAAGCCGGCAAGCAGGCCGAACTGGTGCTGGTCGGCGCTGAAGGCGAGATGGACCGCCAGGTGCTGGAGCGCGTGCTCGCGCCGCTCGAGCACATGATGCGCAACTCCGTCGTGCACGGCATCGAGGCGCCGGACGCGCGTCGCGCCAACGGCAAGCCGGAGCAGGGCACGGTGAAGATTCACCTGCACCGCGAAGGCTCCGAAGTCGTGATCGAGATTTCCGACGACGGCCAGGGCCTGAACATCGACGCGATTCGTGAAAAGGCCCGCCGCCAGGGCCTGCTGCGCGAGGACGCGCAGGTTTCCGACGACGACGTCATGCAGTTCATTCTCGAGGCCGGCTTCTCCACCGCCGAGACGGTCACCCAGGCCGCCGGCCGCGGCGTCGGCATGGACGTGGTCTACAGCGAGATCCGCCAGCTCGGCGGTTCGCTCACCATCGCTTCGCAGCGTGGCAAGGGCGCGACCTTCACCATCCGCCTGCCGTTCACCCTGGCAATCACCCAGGCGCTGCTGGTGCGCGTCGCCGAGGAACTGTTCGCGATTCCGCTGCCGTCCATCGAAGGCATCGTGCGCGTGCCGCGCAAGGACATCCTGCGCTACTTCCAGGAAGACCAGCCGTCGTTCAACTACGGCGGGCACCAGTACCAGCTGCAGTATCTCAGCGCGCTGCTCGGCCTCGGCATTCCGACCTTCCCGGAAGAGCTGCAGACCATCCCGGTGCTGCTGGTGAAGGCCGGCGACCATTCGGCCGCGCTGGTGACCGAAGGCATGGAAGGCTCGCGCGAAATCGTCGTGAAGTCGGTCGGTCCGCAGATTTCCACCATCAAGGGCATCGCCGGCGCGACGCTGATGGGCGACGGCTCCATCCTGCTCATTCTCGACGCCGGCGGGCTGGTGCGCGCCGCCGCGCAGGCCGCGGCCCAGGGCATCCTGCTGGAGGCGGGCGAGCGCGAGGAGGCGCAGGAAGACGAGCGTACGCTCGCCATGGTGGTGGACGATTCCATCACCGTGCGCCGCGTGACGCAGCGCCTGCTGGAGCGTTACGGCATGCGCGTGATCACCGCGAAGGACGGCGTTGACGCGCTTGCGGTGCTGCAGGAAAACATCCCGGACGTGATGCTGCTCGACATCGAGATGCCGCGCATGGACGGCTTCGAGCTGGCCTCGCACATGCGCAACGACGAGCGCTTCAAGGAAATTCCGATCATCATGATCACCTCGCGCACCGGCGAGAAACACCGCAACCGCGCCATGGAAATCGGGGTCAATCGCTATCTCGGCAAGCCCTACCAGGAAGGCGAGCTGGTCGAACAGATCCAGTCGCTGGTCGGCAAGTTCAACCCCGAACGCACGCGCTGGGACTGATCAATGCAACAGGTTCGCGAAGTCTACAGTCTGCTCATGCCGCTCGCCGATGGCCGCGTGGTCGTGCCGCGCGCCGCCATCGCCGAAGTGCTCGGCTTCACGCGCCCCAAGGACCGGCCGGCGAACGCGCCGGAATTCCTGCTGGGCTTCATCGACTGGCAGGGCCAGCGCATTCCGCTGGTGTCGCTGGAGGCGGCGCGCGGCAAGCCGGCGCCGACGCTGGGAAGACGCACGCGCATCGCCGTGGTGTTCGGCTTCGGCGGCCGGCTGAAGCCCGACGTGTTTGCGCTGGTCACGCAGGGTTACCCGTACCTGGTGCGCGTCAACGAGAACGTGCTGCAGCCGGAAGCCATGGAGGCGGAGGAGGAGCTGATCCTCGCGCGCGTGCGCATGGCCAATGAAAAGCCCTTCATTCCCGATCTCGAAGCGCTCGAGGAGCGCATCGTCGCGGCCCTTGGCGACAGCGCGCCCATGGAGTCGCCCGCGCCGGCGGATGAGATCGATGCGCTCGCCAATGTGGCCGGCGAGGACGATGACCCGGACGCCGCGATGTTTGCCGCTGACGCGGGAATGGAAGAAGGCGAAGCGACGATGGAGTTGCCGGAGGCGGAAGACATCGAAGTCACGGCAGGGGAGGCTGTGGCGGAAGGCATCGAGCCGGAAATCACCGCGGACGAGGCGAACGAGATTGAGCTCGATGTCACCGGCTTCGGTGGCGAGACCGACTATTCGGCGGAGCTCGATGAACTTGCTTCGGCACTGGACGAGGAGACCGCCACCGGCGTCGAGCTCGACCTGTCCGCGCTGGAGGCGTCCGCCGAGGACGAGGAAATCACCATCGAGGGTTTCGAGCTCGACACCGAAGACGATGCCGGGGAGATCGACCTTTCCGCGCTGGTCGGGGACGACGGCGAAGAAGAAAAGGAAGAGGCCGATGCGCCCGAGTTCGATCTCTCCGACCTCGAACTCCTGGACGACGACGACAAGCAGGGCTAGCCGAGGTCGCCCCAGCGACCGAGCAGCAAGGCGGCGGCCACCAGGGCCGCCGTTTCCGTTCTGAGGATGCGCGGCCCGAGCCGCAACCCTGTCGCGCCGGCGGCGAGAATGCGCTGCCGTTCACCGGCATCGAAACCGCCTTCCGGGCCCGCCAGCAGCCGCACGAGTTGCGGCGGCTCTGCCGGAAGATCTCTGAGGCTGTGGGTGCCCTCGGGATCGAGGAAGACCAACAT
>Ga0207873_1000283_pt1 | contig 57502 bp, 44 predicted proteins | sample BGWIniCompost_FD_187373 | JGI IMG/M metagenome (GOLD analysis project Ga0207873, IMG submission 187373) | Cellulose adapted compost microbial communities from Newby Island Compost Facility, Milpitas, CA, USA - BGW Initial Compost (SPAdes)... ...
CACTGGCAAGTGGTGCGCAGGCGGTCGAGGAAGGTGCGTACGTCTTTGGCGGTCAGCCGTGCGACCTTCTTGGTGCCAAGGCCGGGCATGAGGTGGAGACGGACGCAGGCGGCGTATCGGGCGTGGGTGTTCTCCCGAAGCCGGTGGACAGCGACGCCATTCAGCCAGTAGGTCAGATAGTCGCCGACGGTGCTGTCGGCGGTGGCGACGGGGAGGCCGCGGTTGCTGTCGGCGATCTTTTCGGTGAGTTTGTCGGCCGCCTCTCTGCGGGTGGTGCCGTAGACGCGGACGCGTTTGCGGGTGCCGTCGGCGGCGAGGACGTAGCCGGCGGCTTCCCATCGGCCGTCCTTGCGCTGGTAGATGGTGCCTTCGCCGTTGGCACGGCTCTTGCGCTTCGGTGCGGTCATCAGGCGGCCTCTTCCAGGTGACGCTGGATGTAGTCGTCGAGGGCGATGGAGGGGATACGGCGAGCGCGGCCGATGGTGATTGAAGGAAGCCGCCGGGAGCGGATCAGGTCGTAGACCGTGGACCGGCCGAGCTTGAGCCGGGCCATGACGTCCGGGACGGTCAGCAGCTCTTCGTCAGGCATAGGTGGGATCTCCTTCCGTTCCGGAGGCGGGTTCGATGGATGAGGCCAGCCAGGCTTCGGCGTCGGAGAGGCCGGTTCCGGCGAAGACCCAGTGAGCGAGGACGTATGTCGTCTCGGGCCCGTTGTCGGGTGTGGTGGCTGCGGCTTGTGCGCGGCGCCATTCGGCGCGGGCGTCGCGGAGTGCGCCGAGGGTGGTGGAGTAGCGGCGGGATTTGGTGGAGAAGTGGCCGCGGAAGCCGAGCATGTGGGCCCAGGCACGCAGGCGGAGGTGTTCCAGGTCCTTGCGGGCGCCGAGGGTCCAGGCGGTGCGGATGAGGCGGCGGGCGTGGTCGCTGATGTCGAGCTGGGCGAGTTCGGCGGCGAACTTCAGCGGCCGGTCGAGAGCTCCTGTCGCGGTCTCGGCGCCCTTGGTGGCGTACTTGGCGATGTAGGCGGCGACGGCCCGCTCAGTCAGCTCCTGGCCGTCGTTGAAGTCAGCGGAGCGGATGGTGCGGACGTCGAGTTGGCGGCCGAAGGTGAAGGTGTAGGCGCGGTTGTCGATGGTCGGGCCGTCGACCTTGACCTTGGATGCGGCGGCTCCGATGGCGTCGGTGAGCAGTTCGGCGGTGGCCCAGGCCGGGGGCGGGGTGTCACCGCCGGTCGGTCCGTCGATGCGGATTACGGCGTGAAAGTGGACGGCGCCGCGCTTCTGGTATTCGGCGACCTTGGCGAAGGAGACACGGGCGTGGTCGCGGAGACGGCGCTGTGAGAGGCCTGCGCGCTTGGCGACCTCCCGGCGTAGGTGAATGGAGAAGCGCCGCCAGAGGAGGCCTGCGTGGGCGTTCCAGAGCACGGCCGCCGCGTAGTCGTAGGTGTCCGGGGCGAGAGGGGTGCCGAGTGTCTCGTCTTCCTGGTCGTGGTGAGTGCCGCAGCGGCAGGGGCGGCCGGTGGACGGGCGGTTGTGGACCGGGCCGAAGCTGGGGGCGGTGAAGGTGGCGAAGACGCGGGGGTGGGTGGCGACGTGTTCGGGGGTGCCCTTGCCGCCACGCAGTCCGGCGGTGATCAGTTGGAAGGTGTCGCGGCGGTAGATCTCGGCGCAGGCCGGGCAGCGGGTGGTGCGGCGGTTGTTGCAGCGGACGAGGAGTTGGCCGGCCGGGAGGATGGACGAGTCGAGGTGCTGGAGGATGCGGCCGATCTCACCGGTGGTGGTGTCGATGTCGTACTCGGTGCGGTGGCCGTCCAGGCGGATCGGGTGGGTGCAGCCGCCGAGGCTGGAGAGCTGGCGGAGGATACCGGGCAGGGTGCCGTCTGCGGCGAGCTTGCCGAGTTCCGGGAGTGGGGGCGGGGTGGGGCGGGCGAAGATGGCGATCTCCTTCTGACGGGCACTGGTCGGGAGGGGTGGGCCACCGGGGCGGCGGATGCTTGGGCGTGTTATGCCGCCCCGGAGGCCGGACCGCTGGTCAGCGGCGGTGGTGGTCGCGGAGCAGGGAGCGCAGGACCACGGCGGCGACGGCGACCGAGATGGCCGTGACGGCGACGGCGGCCAGGAGCGCGGTGAGGACGACTCCGCCGACGAGGACGGCCGCGACGGTCTTCTGATCGATGGAGATCGAGGGGAGCGCGGGGCGCCGGGCCGGGGCCGGGGCCGGGTCGGTGGGGGCGTGGGTGTGTGTGGGCGGCGGGGTGGGGTTGTCCGGGTACTTGGGCAGGAACACGGCCGAGATCTCCTGTCTACTCGTCTAGATGTGTTGGCCGTTTATGACGGTCACGCCGGAACGCGTGCCGGACTCGATGGCGGGGGCGAGGAAGGTGTGCGAGAGCCAGAAGCCGAAGAGGGTGATCAGGACGACGATCCAGACGCGGACGCCGAGGTACTTGACCGCCGCCCAGGCGAAGAAGCCGAGGACGACCACGAGCGGGAGGTTCAGAGTCACGGGGTGCGGGGTCCTTTCAGCGGACGGGGCAGCGGTGGGTGCGGGCGGCCAGTTCGGCGGCGGCGCGGCTGTCGTAGTCGGCGGAGAAGTTGCAGCGTGGGGAGGTGCAGGCGGCGGTGTGCTTCTCGCGGCCCCGGTGGTCGTAGGCGGTGCCGACCTGTACGGGGCCGATGCGGGTGACGTTGCGGAAGCGGCGGTTGGCGGGCATCGGGCTTCCTTTCAGAGGTGGGCGGCGATGGCTTCGGCCATGGATGCCGGGACGCCGAGGCGGGCCCGGAGGGTCGGGGTGTCGATCGGGGCGCCGGTGCGGGTGCGGTGCTCGGCGGCGACCTTGCGGGCGTGGTTGATGAGGGCGGCCGGGACCGGGACGGGAGGGGGTTCCGGGGGTGCCTCGATGGCGGGCAGATCAGGGGCGGGCGGCTCTTCGGTGGGTTCGGGGGCGTCCTCCTGGTCCTCGATGACCTCGGAGGCCGGGGCCGTCTTGGGGGCCGAGTGGGCGAGGAGGGTGCCGCCGAGGAAGGCGACGGCGGGCCAGCCCGCGACGAGGATGCGCAGCCAGGCCGGTACGTCGGTCAGGTCGAGCAGGCCGGCGGTGGCGACGTTCGCGCCGAGGGACGCGGTCAGCGCGATGACGAACCAGCACCAGGCCGCCGCCTTTGCGGTCCCGGAGCGCAGTCGACGCCAGGCGGCGACAAGCAGCAGGTCTACGGACACCGGGTAGGCCCACGCCTTCCAGCCGTCCTGTCCGGCGGCCATGGCGATGTCGTGGATGTGGGCGAAGGACAGCGCGGCGGCGATGAGCGCCTGTACGAGCACCGCGTCGAGGCGGGCCAGTGGGGCGCGCATGATGGCGGCTCCTTCCGATTCAGGCATGGGAGGGGTAGGGAGATGGCGCGAGATGGTCACGCCGACCGGGGCGGGAAGGGGTGTCAGTCGGTGACGGGGTGCGGCTGGACGGCCGGAACGGGGGCCTCAACCGTCCGTACGGGTACGACAGGCCGGAAGCGCTTCAGCGCGGGTACGTCGGGCACCAGGTGGGATGTCTCCCGGCAGATGTCGGCGGCGTCGCCGAGGGAGAGATAAGGGGTGCGGATGCGGGACCAGCCGCCGGACGTGTCCCCCGCAACGGCGAGGCCGGGCAGCTCAGGAGCGATGGCGCAGGCGGCCACGACCGCTTCCGGGGCGATGTCACCCAAGGCCATCTTGGCCGAGGCTTCGTCATTGACCCGGTGGCAGACGCGGCCGGTGAGCTGGGCCCGGAGCATGGTCGCGCCCTTGCCGAGTTCGGCACCGAAGCGCTGCCCGCAGACTTCCAGGTAGATGCCGGCCGCACGGCCGAGCTGGGCGAGGCGGATGAGCTGAGTGACCATCTCGTCGCGCCGTTCCTCGTCCTTCTTCGTGGCGACGAGGAAGAGTTCTGCCACCTCGTCGACGAACAGGACGACGGGTACGGGCCGTTGGTGTTCCGGCAGGCCCCAGATGTCCGAGGTGATCTCCTCGTCCGGGGTGCCGGGGGCGATGCCCTGCCGGGCTCTGATCAGGTCGTATCGGTCCTCCATCTCTTTGACCAGGGCGGGCAGCAGCTCAGCGACTTCATCCGGCTCCGTGGCGAGGGCGGACAGGCGCGGGGCGAACGGGGCCAGTTCGACACCGCGCTTGCAGTCGAAGCCGACCAGGGCGACGTTCTGACGGGCGAGCCCGGAGACGAGATGCCGCAGGTACATGGACTTGCCCGACAGCGTGGCGCCCAAGGTGAGTTGATGCGGTACGGCCCGGTAGTCGCGTACGAAGGGCATGGCGTCCTCCCGCAGCGCGACCGGCACCTTGAGGAACCCGGCATCGAGCTTGCGCGGCATCCGCACCTTGCGCAGGACATCGAAGCCGACGAGCCGCAGTTCGACGACACCGGGCTTGACGGTGGTGACGTAGACGGCGTGGACGCCCCAGGCGTGCCGCAGCCGTTCGGCCGAGGCGGCGACGTCGGCGGGTTCCTGCCCCGGAGCGAGGCGGAGCCGGAGCCGCAGCCCGGTCGAGGTGGGCCGGATGATGCCCCGCCGGGGCGGCACGGGCCGGATCTCTCGCCGGGTGGTGGCCTTGACGGCGAGGACCCGCAGCCGGGACGGGGCCACGGTCAGGCCGCAGGCTTCCATGACCGAGGCGTACGAGCTGAGCAGCCGGACGGTGGATATCGGACCGCCGACCGCCGACCAGTACAGACCCGGGTGGTTGGCCCGGGCGTAGGCGGCCCCGCCACCGAGCGCGGCGACAGGACCACCCACCTCCAGAATCGTCGTCAGGTCGGTCATCAGGCAGTGGCCCCCATGGCGGCCGGGAAGGCGGCCGGGGTGACGGCGGCGGCCCGGTAGGCAATGCCGTGACGCTGCTGCCCGTTGAACACGGACTCCCACGGCCGGGCGATCAGCCCCGGCAGCGAGACCGGCGAGCCCAGGATCAGGCCCTCGGTGACGCCGCCCTCCGGGACGGTGACCTTGATGAGCGAGGACTCTCCGTCCTCGATGTACACGACGCCGATGGTCATCAGCGCCTCACCGCTCACGGCGTCCTTGGCGATCTCGCCGGTCTGCCGGTCGCGGACCTTCGGTTCCGGAGCCTCCGTCAGCAGGATCGTCGCGGCGGAGGTCTCAACACGGATGGTGCGCACAGCACACTCCCCTATCTACTCGTCTATACATGTAGCGATCTGCGAACCCGATCTCCCGGGCTCACGAGGATCACCCTGCCACACAACTTGCCCACTCGTCTATACGAGTATGCCTGTTGGGGTGTACGAGTTCGGAGAAGCGTCCCCCGCGCACCACCGCCGCTCACCCGCTCACGTGGCCGGGAGCTGGTACGACAGCACGTAGGCATCCGCCGCCATGACCGTGTCACAGACCTCCACGGGCCGTCCCTCGGTGTCGAAGGCGGTGCGGATCAGGTGGATGACGGGCACGCCGGCCGCCAGGTGGAGCGTCTTGACCTCGGCGGGCGAGGGCATCCGGGCGCGGATCTCCTCCTCGAAGTGGTCGAGGCGGTGACCCAGCTCCTCGAGGCGGGCGTAGATGCCGCCGGGGCCGGGGTTCGGTTCGGCGATCTGCGTACCGCGGGCGATGTCGAGCGGCAGGTAGGAGATCGCGAACTCGACCGGCCGCCCGTCGAGGAGATACCGGCGCCGCCGGGCGAGCACCCGCCGCACAGACCCGAGCCGGGTGGAGACGTCCTGACTGGCCTTTTCTTCCTTCACCTCAAGACTGTCGACCTGGGGGTGACTGCCGGCCGCGTCCGCTTCCACGATGAACGCGGACTTTCCCTGCTCGCGGTGGCGCCGGGCGAACCGGTCGGAGGCGAGGCGTCGCACCGGCGGGCGCGGCCGGACGAAGACGCCCTTGCCGTGCTCGGCGTGCACCAGGCCCTCGCCCTGGAGGACGGAGAAGGAGTTGCGGACGGTCATCCGGGACACCCCGTAGTGGTCCACCAGCTCAGCTTCCGAAGGCAGCTTCTCGCCCTCGCGGAACCGCCCCCGGTCGATGGCTTCGCGCAGCTGATCGGCGATCTGCCGGAAGACCGCACGATCGCTCGTGGGGTCGAGATCACCGAGCAGGCCCGAAGGAAGTGAAGGGCTCACGTGTGTACTCCTTTAGGTATCTAGACGAGTGGGCGAGTGTTGTTGCTACGGTGGAGAGCCTAGCCATCCGAGAGGGCCGAGGAACGTGAGCACAGAACGCCCGCACTCCGTGAGCGTGGCCGGGGTCGTCGTCGACGACCAAGGCCGGGCCCTCCTGATCCAGCGCCGGGACAACGGCAAGTGGGAGCCCCCGGGCGGCGTCCTCGAACGCGAGGAGACCATCCCCGAAGCTCTCCAGCGCGAAGTCCTCGAAGAGACCGGCATCGAGATCGCGCTTCCCGCGACCCTCACCGGCGTCTACAAGAACATGACCGGCCTGATCGTCTCGCTGGTCTTCCGGTGTGAGGCCACCGACGGCGTGCCCACCACCGGCGACGAGACCCGCGCACTGCGCTGGGCCACCCGTGAAGAAGTCTCCGAACTCGCCGACGAGGCGTACGCGATCCGCGTCACCGACGCTTTGGACGCGGCGTCTCCGCCGGCCATCCGCGCCCACGACGGCGTGAAACTCGTCTAGCCCGAACCCGCTGCACATGGCGGCCTACCAGCACGAAGGAACTTGTATGCACGAGTATACGAGTATGACGCGAGTCTGGGGACTGTCTTGCCCAGGTTTCCCGGAAGAGGTCAGCCGGGCCCGCCGCTGGACCCGTGACATCCTGCGCGGCTCCCCTTTTGCCGAGGACGCCGAGCTGATCGTGAGCGAGCTGAGCGCGAACGCGATCCTCCACACGGCCAGCGGCCGCGAGCAGGGCAGCTTTCACCTGGCCGTCGCCGTCTCGGCACAGGTGGTCGCGGTGTCGGTGACGGACGACGGGGGTACGGGCACGGCCCCGAAGATCGAGCACCAGGACCAGGACGCCGAAGGCGGCCGCGGACTCGGCATGGTCAGCTCGATCGCCCATCGAGTCGTCGTCCACGACAGCGAGGCCGGCCACACGGTCACTGCCGAGCTCTTCACGGACGTACGACGAGGAGGGCACCTATGCTGAGGACGACGACCAGCCCCGGTTTCTGGTGCGAGTGCTGGACACAGAACCTGGACGGGCAGCAGGCGTCGGCACTCTTCGGGTCCTACGACGCGTGCGGTGCCGTGGAGGCGAACAACTGGGTAGCGACGATCCTCCGCACCATCTCACCGGCACTCGACACAGCATCCTGCGCGGAAGCCTGGGAACGGCTCTACGACCACCGCATCGACACCCGACGAGCACTCCTACGCCGCGAGCCCTGGACCGTCTCCATCACCCACGTCAGCACGCGCATCACATGGACGGTGAGACCGGTGCTCTTCCTGCCACTCGCACACCGCCAAGGCGGCGAACTTCCCCTGTGCGCATACGACTTCAAACCCCGAACACCCTGAGCGGCTGTCAAGCATCTCCCGGGACCGGACAAAACTCAGACGCCCGACTGCGTTACAACTTTCTCTACTGGTTCAAGGCGCCGCGCATGCGCGGCGCGGCGCCCGCCCGGTCCGCGCGCCGCCGCTCCTGCCTTCGTCCCGCTCCGGCGCCCGGCCCGAACGGGCGCCGGAGCGCAGCAGCTTGCGTCAAACCGAAAAGACTCATGGGGCTCTGCCCCACACCCCGGACCTCTCTCGGAGGGGGTCGGGGCTTGCGATTCTCCGCGGGTGCATTTTGGTGCGGAATGGTGGGTCGCGGGGTGGGTCCCTCCTCGGCCGGCCACCGGAGGCGTACCAGGAACCTCCAGGGGCCGCCAAGGCCAAGCGCAAGCGTCACGACGTGAGCCTTGGCGGCCCCTGAAGAACCCTGGTACGGCGAAGCTGACCGACCGAGGAGGGACCCACCCCGCTCTGGTTGGACTCATGCGGAGGCCCGGTCGCAACTACTCAGCCGGGACTGAGCCGTTGACGGCAACGCTGACGGCAACCGGAGCGGACGTCAGCGCACGCCAGCAGACGGCGACGGACTGACATTTCCCGGCCGACCTGCGAAAACACTGCTCGGAAGAACACGTCTTCCACACGTACTATGTGCTGGCGGGGCAGACTCCGGTCCTGGTTCATAACTCAGGTCCTGGGTGCGGGTCCGTATGGATCGATTCGAACAGGGTGCCTCATCATTTCAAACATGCTGCCGACTTCGGGGTCACTGCGAAGGAGAGCAACGCGAGCAAGCAAGCATTCGTGAACGCCTTGGAAGGCTTCGTTAAGGATCCAGGGAACGTTCAAATCGCGGGAACGTATCGCGGGACGCCTGCCCGGCACTACGTGGATCTCAACACCGGGCGTCACGTCTCGGTGGACATCGAATCCGGCGAGATGCTTGGTGCCTGGAAATCGGATGTGACTTCAGACCAGGGCCAGCCCGCGGCCGGACTCGTCCGTGGCGGTGGCTGCCCTGAGGACGGGCAGCGAACGGGGGTCCGGGTCGGTGACCTCCACGCGGGTGTGGCCGGTGGCCGTGGGTGTGACGCGGACGGTGACGGGGGTGCCCTCGCCGAGGTGGTCGATGACGTTGGTCAGCAACTCGGTGGCGCACAGGCGGACGTCGACGTCGTAGCCCTGGAGCAGGTGGCGCAGTTCCGGCACGGCCTTCGGGGTGGCGAGCAGGGCGAGTTCCACGGTCACCGTGACGCCGCCTTGCGCAGCAGGGCGGCGAGCGCGCGGGCCGTGGCCGTGTTGCAGTTGCCGAGTGCGATGAGACCGGCGGGCGGAGTGTATGCGCCGGCGAAGGTCGGCAGGTCCGCTCGGAGCGAGGGGAGTGTGATGTCGTGGAGGGCGAGTGCGGCGCGCAGTTCCTCCGCGCAGCGGGTCGCGTCGTCGTCCGGGCCGTGGGGAAGGATTACCAACATGGCGAGCAACCGGATCGACCTGAGTGAAGGGCTCTGGAGCAAGAGCAGCTACAGCAACGGCGACGGTGGGAACTGCGTGGAGGTCGGTAGCGACTTTCCCGGTGCCGCTCTGTGGCGCAAGTCGAGCTACAGCAACGGAAGCGGGGGCAACTGCCTCGAGGTCGCCGACGGAGTCCCCGGGCTCGTCCCCGTCCGGGACTCCAAACTCGCCGACGGGCCCGTGCTGATGCTCTCTGCCCGCGCCTGGGCGCCCTTCGTCGAGGCGCTCAAGGGATAGCGTCCGCGTCCCTGCGGGGTTCGCCCGCCGCCCAACTGCCCAGCAGGCGCAGGGCCTCAGCGGCGGGGGAGCCCGGTTCCGCGTGGTAGGTGATCTGAGCCCGGCACAGGGCCCGTACCGCCCCAGGACTTCGTGCGGGAACGGGTCACCGGGGCCGGCCGGCAGGACGCCGGAGCCGTCAGTGCGGAAGGGTCGCCGGGCTGCCGCCGTTCGCCTCGTACCCGGCCACCGCCAGGGCCCGGTACACCGCGAACTCGGCGGCCGGGTCCTGGGACAGCGTCCACGGCAGGGCGCCGACGTGGCCGTCGACGTGTATCAGCTGGCTCATCGCCTCGGCCCAGCGCTCACTGCGCACCAGGAAGAAGACCAGCATGTGCCGCACATGCGCCAGCATCGGATCGTCGGGCCGGGCCGAGTGCACCGCGTGCAGCGCGCCGTGGATCGCCTTGGTCACGACCTCGCTCTGGTAGAAGCCGCTGACCAGGTTCACCTCGGGCAGGTGCTCGAACACCGCGAACAACGGCATCGCCGCCAGCAGCGAACCCTCCGGGGCCCGCGCCGCCGCGGACTCCGCGAACGAGTAGGCCAGCTGCTTCGAGCCGTGCCACTTCTCGCACCAGTAGTGCAGGGCGGCCAGGTGGGCACCCATGTGGTTCGGCGCGCGGTCCAGGATCTTCAGCCAGAGCTGCTCGAAGTCCTTGTGCTCGTAGCCCAGTCCGCGGGCCACCGAGAGCTCGACGATGTACGGGATCGGATCGCCCGGCGCCAGCAGCGCCGCCTCACCGCACGCCGCCTTGGCCTCCTCCATGATGATCCGGAACTCGTCCGTCCCGGGTGCCGCCGTGCGCCACGCCTGCTGCACCAGGAACTCGGCGTGCACGGCCGCTCCGCCCGCGTCCTTGGGCGCCTCGGCCCGCCAGGCGCGCAGCCACTGCCCGCCCGGCGCCCCGTCCGCCCCGCCCGGCCGCTGCTGGAGCTCCAGCGAGGCGGCGCCGGCGAAGGCCTGCACACGCTGCCAGCGCAGCTCGCCCTCCGCCTCGGTGCCCGCCAGCAGCTGCTGGGCCGCGCGGTAGTCCTGCGTGCGCTGCACCACGTCCAGGACGTCCAGCAGGTCCTGGTCGGGGCCGGGCAGCCGGATGTCCAGCTCCTCGGTAGGGATGAAGCCGTAGTTCGCGGGGTCTGCCGCGTCCGGGTGGTCGGGGGTGACCAGACCGACCGCGCCGCGCCGGCGACGCAGCACGGGAAGCAGCACGAAGCTGAGCATGACCAGCGCGATCAGCACCCACAGAATCTCCATGCCTCAAGCGAACCAGACCGCGTCCACACTTGGCCAACGTGGGTGCCGGACCTGTGGAAAACTCCCTCCCCGGCCCGGTGCGGGGCGCCCGGCAGCCGCCCGCCGTGACACCCGCGCCGCCCGGCGGCCGGCCCGGCCTCCTCGCGCCCGGCACCGCCCCGGTCCCCGCCCCGGGGCCGATCCGGGCGCCTGCCCCGTCGGCGCACTACCCTCGGACCCCATGAGCGACAGGCACATCAGTCAGCACTTCGAGACGCTCGCGATCCACGCGGGCAACACCGCCGACCCCCTGACGGGCGCGGTCGTCCCGCCGATCTACCAGGTGTCCACCTACAAGCAGGACGGCGTCGGCGGCCTGCGCGGCGGCTACGAGTACAGCCGCAGCGCCAACCCGACCCGTACCGCGCTGGAGGAGAACCTCGCCGCCCTCGAGGGCGGCCGCCGCGGCCTTGCGTTCGCGTCCGGACTGGCGGCCGAGGACTGCCTGTTGCGTACGCTGCTCAGCCCGGGTGACCACGTGGTGATCCCCGACGACGCCTACGGCGGCACGTTCCGTCTCTTCGCGAAGGTGGTCGCCCGCTGGGGCGTGGAGTGGTCGGTGGCCGACACCTCGGACCCGGCCGCCGTGCGCGCGGCGCTCACCCCCAGGACCAGGATCGTGTGGGTGGAGACCCCGTCCAACCCGCTGCTCGGCATCACCGACATCGCGGCGGTCGCCCAGATCGCCCGGGACGCGGGCGCCCGCCTCGTCGTCGACAACACCTTCGCCACGCCCTATCTGCAGCAGCCGCTGTCGCTCGGTGCGGACGTCGTCGTGCACTCCCTGACCAAGTACATGGGCGGACACTCCGACGTGGTCGGCGGTGCGCTGATCACGGCGGACGCGGAGCTGGGCGAGGAGCTGGCCTTCCACCAGAACGCGATGGGCGCGGTCGCCGGGCCGTTCGACTCCTGGCTGGTGCTGCGCGGCACCAAGACGCTGTCGGTGCGCATGGACCGGCACAGCGAGAACGCCGCCAGGGTCGCCGAGATGCTCACCCGGCACCCGCGGGTGACCAGCGTGCTGTACCCGGGGCTGCCCGACCACCCCGGTCACGAGGTCGCCGCCAAGCAGATGCGGTCCTTCGGGGGCATGGTCTCCTTCCGCGTGGAGGGCGGCGAGGAGGCGGCCGTCGAGGTCTGCAACCGGGCCCGGGTCTTCACCCTCGGCGAGTCGCTGGGCGGTGTGGAGTCGCTGATCGAGCACCCCGGCCGGATGACGCACGCCTCCGCGGCCGGCTCGGCGCTGGAGGTGCCGGCCGACCTGGTGCGGCTGTCCGTGGGCATCGAGAACGTCGACGACCTGCTCGAGGACCTGCAGCAGGCGCTGGGCAAGTAGCGCCCGGCTCACCGGGCGGGCTGCGCCCGGCTCACCAGCCGGTGAGGGGTGGGGTCGTCTCCGACGGCGGCTCCACCCACGGCTGCACGGTGGCGGCCCACACCGTGAAGGCCACGGCCGCCGCGAGCAGCAGCACCCACATCACCCACCGCGCGACGGTGCGGCGGCGCAGCACGCGCGCCCCGAGCCGCACAGCCTCGGTGTGCAGACCGGGCGGCACGGCGGCCGGCGAGTCCTCCTCCAGCATCCGGCGCACCAGCGCCTCACGGCTGCCCCGGCTCATGACGACACCGCCTTCACACCCCCGACCGCCGGGGCGGGTCCCGGCGGCGGGCGCAGGACCGCGGTGATCGCGCGCAGGCAGATGGCCCGCACCCGCTCCGTGGACAGGCCCAGCAGCGCCGCCGTCTGCTCCTCGGCGACCCCTTCGTAGAGCCGCAGCACCAGGACGAGCCGTTCCTGCGGGCTGAGCCGGGCGAGCGGGCCCGACGGGTCCGTACGGGGATGCAGCAGGCCGCCGAGCTGATGCCGCCAGGCGTGGTGCGCGAAGCGGGTGGCCAGATGGCGGCGGGCACGGTCGTAGGGGTCCTCGCCGCGCAGCCGGTTCCAGTCGGCGTACGTCTGCGCCAGCGCGTGGATGAGCAGGCGCCGTGCGCGGGGGTTGTCCCCGGGCGTCTCCGCGGTGAGCAGCGTGGCGGCGTGCAGCAGCCGCCCGCCCGCACCCGCGACGAACGCCTCGAACTCGCGGCCCCGGCGGGCCTCCTGGGACACCTGCCCGTGTCGCACCGTGCCTCCCGCACATGGGGACCCGGTCTCATATCAGCCAGCCGGGCCCGCCGGGGTCAAGGGGTGCGCGTGCCCGGCGTACGGGTCCGGTTCGGGAGGTGTGCCGGAGCGCGGTCCGGCTCAGGAGTCCTGCCGGGTCTCCGGTGCCGGGACCCCCTGTGCCGACATCCGCGCGGACAGGGCCGCGTTGAAGCGGGTCAGGAGCGTGCAGAAGGACTCGCGCTCCTGAGGGCTCCAGTCGTGGGTGAGCTCGGCCATCAGCCGGCGGCGGGAGGCGCGCACCTCCTCCAGACGTGTCTGGCCGCGCGGGGACAGCTGAAGGACGACCGCGCGGCCGTCCTCCGGGTGCGAGGTGCGCTTGACCAGACCGGTGTCCACCAGCGGGGCGACCTGCCGGGTGACCGTGGAGGAGTCGATGCCCATGCTCGCGGCGAGCGCCTTGACCCCCATCGGGCCCTCTTTGTCGAGACGGTTGAGCAGCAGGTAGGCGGCGCGGTCCATGGAATTGCGCACCTGCCCGACCCCGCCGAGCCGGGTCTGTTCGGCGCGGCGGGCGAACAACGCCACCTCGTGCTGGAGGGTGTCGAGGAGACCGTTGTCACCGACGCTCGTCATGTCCATCGACATTTCAGGTGTAGTGGGCATGGCCGGGGGCTCACTTCGTGAAGGCTGCTGATTGGGGGACAGAGTACGCGGCCGGAGGGCGGGCCGTACCGGCGCTGCGCAAAGCCACGTCCGCCAGATGGTCACACCGGTCGCCCGCGCCCGTGAACTGAGATGCTGGTGTCATGAGCTACGGCGCAACTGACTCCTTGCGGACCGTCACTCTCGACGATGTGCGAGGTGCGCAGAAGATGCTCTCCGGCGTGGCGCGGACGACCGCGATGGAGGGAAGCAGGCAGCTGTCCCGGCTGGTGGGTGCCCCGGTGCACCTGAAGTGCGAGAACCTCCAGCGCACCGGCTCGTTCAAGTTGCGCGGCGCCTATGTGCGGATCGCCGGCCTGCTGCCCGAGGAGCGTGCGGCCGGTGTGGTGGCGGCCAGCGCCGGCAATCACGCGCAGGGCGTGGCGCTGGCGTCCTCGCTGCTCGGGGTGCGTTCCACGGTGTTCATGCCGAAGGGCGCCCCGCTGCCGAAGATCAGCGCCACCCGGGAGTACGGCGCCGAGGTCCGCCTGCACGGGCAGGTGGTCGACGAGACGCTCGCCGCCGCCACGGAGTACGCCCGGGAGACGGGCGCGGTGTTCATCCACCCGTTCGACCACCCCGACGTCATCGCGGGCCAGGGCACGGTCGGCCTGGAAATCCTGGAACAGTGCCCGGAGGTGCGCACCATCGTCGTGGGGATCGGCGGCGGGGGTCTGATCGCGGGGATCGCGGTCGCCGTGAAGGCGCTGCGGCCCGACGTGCGGATCGTGGGGGTGCAGGCGGAGGGCGCTGCGGCCTATCCGCCCTCGCTGGCGGCCGGGCGTCCGGTGTCGGTGGACAACCCGTCCACCATGGCCGACGGGATCAAGGTGGGGCGGCCGGGGGACGTGCCGTTCGGGATCGTCGGGGAGCTGGTCGACGAGGTCTTGACGGTGAGCGAGGACGAGCTGTCCACCGCGCTGCTGCTGTGCCTGGAACGGGCCAAGCTGGTCGTGGAGCCGGCCGGGGCCAGCCCGGTGGCGGCGCTGCTGAGCCGGCCCGGCGCCTTCGAGGGTCCGGTGGTGGCGGTGCTGTCCGGGGGGAACGTGGACCCGGTGCTGATGGAGCGGGTGCTGCGGCACGGCATGGCCGCGCAGGGCCGCTACCTGGCCGTCCGGCTGCGGCTGACGGACCGGCCGGGTGCGCTGGCGACGCTTCTCGGGGTGTTGTCAGTGGTGGACGCTAACGTCCTCGATGTGAGCCACGTGCGGACGGACCCACGGCTGGGGCTCACGGAGGCGGAGGTCGAGCTGCATCTGGAGACGAAGGGCCCGGCGCACTGCGCCGAGGTCAACCAGGCCCTGCGCGAGGCGGGCTACACCGTCATCAGCTGAGGCGGGCTACCCCGTGGCCGAGGCGGGCACCCCGTCGTCGGCCGGGGCCGGCTACCCCGTCGTCGGCTGAGGTCGCCGGGCCCAGGGCTGTCGCGGCACTCGTGAGAGAGCTCCTTTGAGCAAGCGCATTGAGAAACGCGATACATCGCGTTATGGTGTGAGCGTCGCCACCGCGCGTCGTGCCCGGCTTCGCGGACCGGTCCGCGCCGGAAAACCCCGCGCGGTGCGAACCGCACATACCTAGGCTTTCCGAAGAATCCCCCGACGACGTGGAGACACATATGCCAGGCGCCATCTATGCCGAGGGTCTGGTGAAGACCTTCGGAGACGTCAGAGCACTGGACGGCGTCGACCTCGACGTCCCCGAAGGCACGGTCCTGGGTCTGCTCGGGCCGAACGGTGCGGGCAAGACCACCACCGTCCGGTGCCTGACGACCCTGCTGCGGCCCGACAGCGGCAAGGCGGTCGTCGCCGGCATCGACGTGCTGAAGCAGCCGGACGCCGTGCGGCGCTCCATCGGTCTGTCCGGCCAGTTCGCCGCGGTCGACGAATACCTGACCGGCCGCGAGAACCTGCAGATGGTCGGCCAGCTCTACCAGATGCGGGCCAAGGCGGCCCGGGCCCGCGCGGACGAGCTGCTCGAGCAGTTCAACCTCGCCGACGCCGCCGACCGCCCGGCCAAGACCTACTCGGGCGGCATGCGCCGCCGGCTCGACCTCGCGGCGGCCCTGGTGGTCTCGCCGCCGGTGATGTTCATGGACGAGCCCACCACGGGCCTGGACCCGCGCAACCGCCAGCAGCTGTGGGACGTGATCAAGCAGCTGGTCTCCGGCGGCACCACGCTGCTGCTGACCACGCAGTACCTGGAGGAGGCGGACCACCTGGCGCACGACATCGCGGTGGTCGACCACGGCCGGGTCATCGCCCAGGGCACCTCCGACCAGCTCAAGGCCCGCACGGGCGGGGAGCGCGTGGAGGTCGTGGTGCACGACCGGGAGAACATCGCCGCCGCCGCCGAGCTGCTCGACAAGTACAGCCTGCACGGCGCCGGCAAGGGCGACACCACGGTCGAGGACCACATGCGCAAGATCACCACCCCGGTCACCGGCGGCGCCAAGCTGCTGGCCGAGATCATCCGCGATCTCGACGCCCGGGGCATCGAGATCGACGACATCGGGCTGCGCCGGCCCACCCTCGACGACGTCTTCCTGTCCCTGACCGGACATGTCGCCGAGGCCAAGGACGAGGGCAACGGCGAGCAGGCCGCGAAGGGCACCAGAGGACACCGTCACACGAAGGAGGCCGCCAAGTGAGTGCCGTCACCGACGCCGTGCGGGTCACGGCACCGGGCAATCCCATCACCCAGTCCGTACGGGACTCCCTGGTCGTCGCCAAGCGCAACTTCATCCGCATGGTCCGGATCCCCGAGGTGGTCATCTTCGGGCTGATCCAGCCGATCATGTTCGTGGTGCTGTTCTCCTACGTCTTCGGCGGCTCCATGAACATCGCGGGCAGCACGGATCCGTCCGTCTACCGCGAGTTCCTGATGGCCGGCATCTTCGCCCAGACCGTCACCTTCGCCACCGCGGGTGCCGGTGCGGGCATCGCGGAGGACATGCACAAGGGGCTCATCGACCGCTTCCGCTCGCTGCCCATGGCGCGCGGCGCGGTCCTCACCGGCCGCACCCTCGCCGACCTGGTGCAGACGGCGCTCACGCTGCTGGTGCTCGCCGCCGTCGCGCTGCTGGTCGGCTGGCGGACCCACACCAACTTCGGTGAGGTCCTCGGCGCCTTCGGTCTGCTGCTCCTGCTGGGGTACGCCTTCACCTGGATCGGCGCGGTGATCGGCCTGTCGGTCCGCACCCCGGAGGCGGCCACCTCCGGAGGGCTGGTGTGGCTGTTCCCGGTGACGTTCGTGTCCAACGCCTTCGTGGACTCCAGCCAGATGACCCCTTGGCTGCGGCACGTCGCCGACTGGAACCCGTTCAGCGCCACCGTGCAGGCCTGCCGTGAACTCTTCGGCAACCCCGGGGTGTCCCCCTCGGACGCCTGGCCGATGCAGCACCCGGTGATCGCCTCGGTGATCTACTCCGTGCTGATCATCGCGGTGTTCCGGACGCTCGCGGTCCGCAAGTACCGCTCCGCGGCGGCCTGACCGGCCAGGCCCTGACCGGGCTCGGCGGCGGTGCCGGACGGCCGGACCGGCACCGGCCCGGCCCGAACGATCAGAAAGCCTCCGGCCGGACGGCCGCCGGCGTCAGGGCACGACGAGGCCCCCGGCACCGCGCTTCGGCGCGGTGTGCGGGGGCCTTCGACGCGTAGGTCCCGTGCGGCGGGATCAGCCCGTGTAGGGCTCGGCCTTGAGGATCTTCACGGTGGCCGTCTTCCCGTTCGGGAGCTCGTACTCGGCGTCCTCACCGACCTTGTGGCCGATGACACCGCTGCCCAGCGGGGACTGCGGCGAGTACGTCTCGATGTCCGCGCTCGCGTACTCACGCGAGGCGAGCAGGAAGGTCAGCGTGTCGTCCTCGTCGCCGTCGAAGGCGATCGTGACGACCATGCCGGGTGCCACCGCGCCGTCGGCCGCCGGCGGCTCGCCCACCTTGGCGTTCTCGAGGAGCTGGGTGAGCTGGCGCACACGGAGCTCCTGCTTGCCCTGCTCCTCCTTGGCCGCGTGGTACCCGCCGTTCTCACGCAGGTCGCCCTCCTCACGCGCGGCGGCGATCTTTGCGGCGATCTCCGCCCGCGCGGGACCAGTAAGGTACTCAAGCTCGTCCTTGAGCTTGTTGTACGCCTCCTGGGTCAGCCAGGTGACGTTCTCGCTGGTCTGGGTCACAGGTGCTCCTCGTAGGTACTGGGATACAAAGCATCGCCCTACCCAGAAGGATGTGCCTCCACGGATGGGCGAAACCACGAGCCTAACAATTCACTTCCCCAAGGGGGAGGATATAAGCCTCCTGAGTCGGGTTGCCGCAGGTCAGAGGATGCGTCCTCCTCGCGACACCCGGAAGTGATCAGTCCGCGTGGCAGCCGAGCAGCTCGGCCGTGGTTCCGGGGGCGGTGGTGCGCAGCGTGACCACCTTGTCGATGCGGGTGGCGTCCTCGTCGAAGCGGAAGTCCGCGCGGCCCACCTCGGCACCGTTCTCCGCCTGGGAGCGGACCGTGCAGTATCCGGTGGCTCCGGCGTCCTTGCGGACCTCCAGACGCACCTTCACCGCGTCCTCGCCGGCGTCGAAACTGATCAACTCGGCGCTGATCTCGTTCTGGACCACGTAGTGGTAGCCGAACCAGCCGACCAGGCCCAGCAGAAGAGCCCCGAGCGCGGCGCCGACGACCCTGAGCGTGCGGTCTGCGCGCTCGTCCGAGGAGCGGCCGTAACGGCCCTCGGGCAGTCGCGTACGCACCGTACTCATGATCGTCTCCTTGGGGGCCGGGCTCCGGAATTATTCCGCCCCCGATTCGGTCACTATAGAAGCCGCCGAAGGCGCCCCGCACACAGGGCGCCCACCGAGGAATGCGCCACCGCACACCGGGCGCCTAGCGACTTGAGGATTGAGTCTTGACTGACCAGCTGCGACTGATGGCCGTGCACGCGCATCCGGACGACGAGTCCAGCAAGGGCGCGGCCACCATGGCGAAGTACGTTTCCGAGGGGGTGGACGTGCTGGTCGTGACCTGCACGGGCGGGGAGCGCGGCTCCATCCTCAACCCCAAGCTGCAGGGGGACCCGTACATCGAGGAGCACATCCACGAGGTGCGCAAGAAGGAGATGGACGAGGCCCGCGAGATCCTCGGCGTCAAGCAGGAGTGGCTGGGCTTCGTCGACTCGGGCCTGCCGGAGGGCGACCCGCTGCCGCCGCTGCCCGAGGGCTGCTTCGCCCTGGAGGACGTCGACAGGGCGGCCGGCGAGCTGGTGCGCAGGATCCGTTCCTTCCGTCCCCAGGTGATCACCACCTACGACGAGAACGGGGGGTACCCGCACCCCGACCACATCATGACCCACAAGATCTCCATGGTGGCCTTCGACGGTGCGGCCGACACCAGCAAGTACCCGGAGGACGAGTACGGCCCGGCGTTCCAGCCGCTGAAGCTGTACTACAACCAGGGCTTCAACCGGCCCCGCACCGAGGCGCTGCACAAGGCCATGCTGGAGCGCGGCCTGGAGTCGCCGTACGGGGAGTGGCTCAAGCGCTGGGACGAGTTCGGGCGCAAGGAACGCACGCTCACCACGCACGTCCCGTGCGCCGACTTCTTCGAGATCCGGGACAAGGCGCTGATCGCGCACGCCACCCAGATCGACCCCGACGGCGGCTGGTTCCGGGTCCCGCTGGAGATCCAGAAGGAGGTCTGGCCGACGGAGGAGTACGAGCTGGCGAAGTCGCTCGTCGACACCTCCCTCCCCGAGGACGACCTCTTCGCGGGCATCCGGGACAATGCCTGACATGAGCGCAAGCGCAAGCCTGGCCCTGACCCACCTGGTCCCGCTGGCCAAGGAGATCGACAAGGACAAGGTCACCCCCGGCGTCCTCGGCTTCATCGTGTTCGCGGTGATGGCCCTGGCGGTGTGGGGGCTGATGAAGTCCATGAACCGGCACATGAACCGGGTCGACTTCCTCGAGGCCCCGGCCCCCACCGCACCCGAGGCCGGTGAGGACGGAGGCAAGGCGGCGGACGACACGAAGGCGACCGTCTCCGGCACCGGCGGCGCCGGCGGTGCCGGCGACACGGCCGACTCGGCGAAGAAGCAGGACTGACCCCTCGCCGGGGCGGCCCGGGCCCTGCCGCCCCGGCCCCGCAGGGCTGCAGGGCTACGCCTTCGAGCCCGCCGTCACGCCCATCACCTCGCGGGCGTGGCGGCTGGGGACCATGCCCAGGCGCCAGGCCTGCCAGCCGGCGTCCAGGTCGACACCGCGCTCCAGGAGCAGCTGGTAGGCCTCCACATAGTCGTCCAGCTTCTCGTCGCGGGCCGGGTGGGCGGCGCGGGCGAGCTGGGTCAGCTCCTCCTGCGCCACCGCCGTGCCGACCTCCACGCCGCCGGGGGCGGCGTACGGCAGGAGGGTGCAGCGCAGGAAGCGGGCCCAGTCCTCGCCGCGCCGGTCGCCGTAGGAGACGAACAGGGTGATCGCCTCGTCGCACAGCGCAAGCGCCTGCTGGGTGCGGGCGTTGCCCGCGTCCACCACCGCCAGCTCCAGGCAGGTCCACGCCTCCCCGTGGGCGACGCCGATGCGCCGGAAGTCGGCGCGGGCGTCCACCAGGAGCTGCCGGGCGAAGCCCGAGTTGCGCAGCGAGCCCGTCTGCGCGGCCCGCTGGTCCCGGGTGACCCGCGCCGAGTGGTGCCGGGCGCAGGCCAGGCCGTAGACGTCGCGCATCCGGGAGAACATCGTCCGGGCGCGTTCCAGCTCCCGCACCGCGCGGTCCAGGTCGCCGGTCTCCTCCAGGGCCTGTCCCAGGTAGTACAGCGTCCACGCCTCACCGCGCGCGTCCTCGTTGTCCCGGTGCCGGGCCGCCGCCGCGCGCAGCTCCTCCACCGCCTGGGAGGGCTCGCCGTCGGTCAGCCGGGCCCGCGCCAGCTGGGTCAGCGCCCAGGCCTCACCCCGGCCGTCGCGGGTGCGGCCGTACAGCTCGAGCGCCGAGCGCAGCTCCGTCTCGGCGCGCGGCACGTCGCCGAGACGCAGATACAGCTGGCCGAGCTGGAAGTGGGCCCAGGCCTGGCCGTGCACCGACTCGCCGGCCCGGTGCAGCACCAGCGACTCGGTGAGCAGCTCCAGCGCCTCGCCCAGCCGGGCCCGGTCGCGCTCCACCGCGGCCAGCGCGTGCATCGTCCACGCCCGGTCCGTGGCCAGCTCCGGCGCCGCCTGCATGTCCAGAGCCTCCCGCAGCCGTGCCGAGGCCTCCGTCAGGTTGCCCTGGTGGTGCAGGGTGATCCCGAGCGAGGTGAGCGCGCGGGCGGCGCCCGCGTCGTGATGCGCCTCCCGGTACAGGTCCACCACGGACGTCAGCGTGCTGCGCGCCTTGTCCAGCTCGCCGAGCTGGCGGGCCGCGATACCGGTGCGCCACTGCACCGAGCGCACCAGCAGCCCCTCGTCGACGGCCTGCGCCAGCTCGTTGATCTCGCCCAGCCGGTACAGGTCCCCGCGCAGCAGGCAGTAGTCGCACAGCGCGCCCAGCAGATTGAGCACCGCCCCCTGGTCCACGCCCTCGGCGTGCCGCAGCGCCGCCGTGATGAAGCTGGACTCGTCGTCCAGCCAGCGCAGCGCCTCGTCCAGCGAGGTGAAGCCGTAGGAGCCGAAGCGGTCCGAGCGGGTCGACATGTTGCCGTCCACCAGCCGCAGCACCGAGTCGGCCAGCTCCGCGTAGTTGACGATCAGCCGTTCCTGCGCGGCGGCCCGCTCCGCCGGGTCCTCCTCGTCGAGCAGCCGGGCCAGCGCGAAGGCGCGCACCAGGTCGTGCAGCCGGTAGCGGCCCCGGCGCACCTGGGCGATCAGGCCCGCGCGGGCCAGCGTCTGCAGATGGCGGGTGGCATCCGCCTCGTCGGTGGCGAGCAGCGCCGCCGCGGCCGCCGCGCCCAGTGAGGCCCGGCCCGCCAGCGCCAGCCGGCGCAGCAGCCGCCGCACCGGCTCCGGCTGGTCGGTGTAGCGCAGCCACAGGGCGCGTTCGACCGGCTCGACCGGCCCGTAGGCGGCGAGGTCGGAGGCCAGGGCGCGCGGCGAGCGCGGGCCGAGCGCGGAACCGGCGACGCGCAGCGCCAGCGCAAGCCCGCCGCACAGCTGGCGGATCCGTTCCTGCGACTCGGCGTCGTAGGGGCCCGAGGAGTCCTGCGCGGCGCTGGTGAGCAGCTCCTCGGCGCCGGCCGCGTCCAGCGGCTCCACCGGCAGCTGGTGCACCCGCGCCGGAAGGTCGTCCGGCAGGCCGAGCGGTGCCCGGGAGGTGACCAGGACCAGGCTGTCGGAGCGCTCCGGGACCAGGGTGCGCACCTGCTGCGGGTCGCAGGCGTCGTCCAGGACGACCGTCACCGGCATCCCGGTCAGATGCTGGTGGTACAGCTCGCTCAGCCGCTTGACCTGCTGGTCGGGGGAGGAGCGTTCACGGAACAGCAGCTGTTCGCGGGGTGCGCCGAGCCGGTTGAGCAGATGCAGCAGCGCGTCCCGGGTGGACAGCGGGGGCTCGCCGGGGCTGTCGCCGCGCAGATCGACCACGCAGGCGCCGCGGAAGTAGTCCCGCAGTTCGTGCGTGGCGCGCAGGGCGAGCGTGGTGCGGCCGCTGCCCGGCGCGCCGTGCAGTACCACCACCGTCGGCTGGGTCTCGGTGCTCGCCCGGGCGGCCTGCACCCACTGCCGGATCCTCGCCATCTCCTGCCGCCGCCCCGCGAACGGGCCCGCCGGGTCCGGGAGCTGGCCGAACGACTGCTCCAGCACGCTGCGCCCGCGGGCCGCCGCGCTCTTGTCGGCGCCCCGCAGCCGCGGCCCGGTGGTCTTGGCGCCGGTCGACGCGGCGAGCACCCGCTGCTGATCCAGGAACGGGCGGATGCCGCGCACCTCCAGCGCCGTCAGCCACTGCAGCCGCAGCTGCTCCGGGCCGCCCGGCTGGCTCATCGCACCGGCGCGGTGGTGGGCGGCGGGCAGGTGCGACCCGGCCACCTTCACCACCGTGGCCGCCGCACCGACCACCCCGACCGTCACCCCGGCCCCCAGCGCGGTGCTCGCCCCGGTGCCCAGGGCGAGGTCCGCGACCACGGCGGCCACCCCGGCGACCCCGGCCACCAGCAGCGGGGTCCCGGCGCCTTCGCGGGCGTAGCGCTGGCGGAAGGTGAGCTGCCCGGCCTCCGCCTCGTCCAGCGCGCGGGTGTAGGCCTCGTACTCCTCCGCCGCCGTCTCGGCCATGGCGTCCAGTGCCCCGCGCGCCCGGGCGAGCAGCACCTTGCCGTCGAGGCGTCCGCCCGACCGGCGCACCTCCTCCTCCACGGCCCGCGCCAACAGCCGCTCGGCGTCGGCCCGATGACCGTCCCTCATGTCCCGTCCCCCTCCGGCAGCAACTCGACTGCCTATGAGTGTCCTTCGGACACGCCCGCCGCGCGAGGGGGCGCGATCAACGGAGCGGAGGCGTCAGGGGAGGGCTCGGCGGGGACAGCCGGTCAGGTGCGCGGCTGATCGAGGCGGTCGAGGAAGTCGAGCGCCCGCCGGGTGGCCTGTTCCGCGGCATCCCGGTCGTGCGAGGGCAGACTGCTGTCGGTGAACAGGTGCCGGTCACCGGGGTAGATGAACAACTCGGCGTCCGGTGCGGACTCGACGAGCACGCGGGCCTCGTCGACGTCGCCCTCCCCGGCGAAGAACGGATCGGCGTCCATGCCGTGGACCTGGACGGGTACGTTCCGGGGCCAGACGTCACCGAACTCCGACACCGGCAGACATGCCTCCAGCAGCAGTGCGCCCCTCGCGCCGGGGCGGGTCTGGGCCAGCTTCTGCGCGGGCAGGACGCCGAGTGAGAATCCGACGTAGACAAGTTCCGCGGGCAGCGCCTCCGCGGCGGCGACTCCGCGTTCGACGACCGTGTCGAAACCGATGTTCTCGGCGTAGCCGATGCCCTCCCCGAGGGTGTCGAACCTCTTCCCCTCGAACAGGTCGGGGACATGGACTGTGTGTCCGGCCTGCCGCAGGTTCGCGGCGAACTCGCGGACACCGGCGGTCAGCCCGTGCCCGTGGTGGAAGACTAGAACCTCAGCCATGTCCCTCTCCTCGCGGTCCGTCCGGTGCCCGGATGGGCATCACCGCACACTATCCCCGGCGCATGCCGAGATGTGTGAGTGCACGATGAGGCAGTCCGGGACCGGACGCGTGAAGATCTCAGACGGAGACGTCCGGCGTGGCCGCACCCAGGTGGTGCACGGCGGTCCGCTCCGCGTGCGGGGCCAGCAGGCCCTGCAGTTCCTTCGCCGCCGTCTCGAGCAGATGGCCGTGATCGGACTCGTGCAGGCACTCCAGGATGAACACGACGTCGGTGGAGTCCTCGGTGACGCGGGTGCGGTGGGCGTCGCGGTGGTTCCAGCAGCGGGTCAGGACACCGGCGCCGTCGGCGTAGATCACCTCGCCGGCCCCGGGGTTCTCGACGGCGTCCGGTTCACCGAGCGGAGTGAACTCCTCACCGCCGTCCGCGTACCGGATCTCGACGTCGCCGACCACCTGGTCCAGGTCGAAGGCACCGGCGGGCAGGCCATGCCGGACGGAGACGCTGTTGTAGGTGTCGACCGCCGGGTTGATACGCGGCAGGCTGCCCTTCTTGGCCATGCGGCGACCGAGCGCGTCGACACTGGGCCGGACCCGGCGGGGGTTGACCCCGAAGGAACGGTATGCGGTGTGCCACGCCTCGATGCGGGGATCGCTCTCGTCGGCGGGGCTCCAGGTTCCCTCCGCGAGTTGCCGCTCCAGGTCGGCAAGGGCCTGGACGGTCCCGGGCCAGGACTCGTGGCCGCGCAGCCCGGTGGCCGTGATCAGCGCGATCAGGGTGCCGGGGAAGGCGTCGGTGACGGCGGGGGCGATGCGAAAGACGGTCATGAAAGGTGGCTTCCTACCGGGAGACGTGTGTTTTCTGGCGCAGCGAGATCCTTGGCCGTCCGAACTTAACGCACGTCCCGAGACACGGTCTGGCGGCGATGAGTTCAGCACCTGCGCCCGGCTGCCGTGGAACCGTTCCTCGCCCGCTCGGGCCCCGATCCGGCAACATGGGCGGGCATGGATGCACTGGGATTCCAGGACCTGCTCGCCGCCATCGACAGCGGGCTGACCGACTGGCGGAAGCTCGCCCAGCCCCTCATGGCCCGGTTCCGCACCGCCGACGCCGTGAGCGGCGCGGAGTTCGTGGCGGCCGCGACGCGCCGGGCGGCCGCTTCCGGGTACGCGATACCCGACATCCGGATGGGTCCGGGGTACGTCGACGTGGCCCTGTACACCGCGGACGCCGAGACCGGACGACGGCAGGTGACGGAGCAGGAGCTGACCTGGGCGCGCACCATCAGCACGCTCGCGGCGGAGCACGGTCTGCGGGCGGTTCCCGACGAGGTCACCCAGATCGAGCTGGTCCTCGACGCGCCCTCGGCGACGGTCTCGGGACCGTTCTGGACCGCGCTGCTCACCGGAGACCCCGACGGCACCCTCGTACGCGACACGGTCTTCGACCGCACGAACCGGGTCCCCAGCATGTGGTTCCAGCCCACCGACGCGCACCAGGTTCCCCGTCAGCGCTGGCACATCGACGTGTGGCTGGCACCGGAGGCGGCTGCGGGCCGCATCGCGGCCGCGCTCGAGGCAGGGGGCAAGATGTTCGACGACAGCCACGCACCGTCGTACACCGTTCTGGCCGACCCGGACGGCAACCGGGTCTGCGTGTGCACAGCCGCCGGCCGAATCTAGCCACCCGTACGCGGCGGACATACGAAGATGATCGCGGTCCCCGGTAAAGGGGACAGGAAGTGAATGACACGGATCTATAGCATCGCTCGCGACAGGGAAGCGCTGCGGGGTATTCGCGGCCATGGTCGTCGCGAATGCGTATGGACTGGCTGAGGCAATAATTGGCGAGCTGACGGACCGATATCGGTCGCCGTGACGGCACACGTCGAAAGCACGTCGACGGAACTCCGCCGAGTTCCCGCTGCGGTGGATGAGCGTGTCCGATGCTCGGCACTCACGGCACGCAGGCCGACAGTATGTGCGCTGCTTCCGTGCGCTCCCCCCAGCAACGGCCGGACTTGCTCCATTGCTGCCGGGGGGACCGATGACGACGTACCAGACACGCTCTGTCGCCCAGCCCGAGGACGAGAAGCCGTACCGGAAGGGGTACCGGCCGCTGCCGGAGCTGCGGGCCGAGATCGCCGCCGCGCACCGGACACGCCCGGTGCTCACCGCCGGCTGTGCGGCTCTGGACGTGCTGGTGGCTGTCTCGGCGGCTCTGGCCTGCGGATGGGCACTGGTCTCCGTGAGCCTGTGGGCGTCCGCGCCCCTCGCTCTGGCCGGCTGTGTCCTCGTGACCCGGCAGCTGAGGGCGCTGGAGAATCTCACCCATGAGGCGTCGCACTACAACTGGGCCCGGCGGCACCGTCGTTGGAACGACGTGCTGGGCCTCCTGCTCGCCGGCCTGCCGACCGGCGGGCGGCTGTCCGCCTACCGGGAGAGCCATCTGCGCCACCACGGAAGGTTCGGCACCGCCGAGGACCCCGACCGCCGGCGCTACGCCGAACTCGACCTGGAGGGCATGCGCCGCTCGTCGGCCGCGGCGTTCGCGGCGTCCGTGCTCAGCCGGGTCGTGCGCTACCAGATCGGCTGGCTGAGCGAGGTCAGGTCGGACCTGTCCGTGACCGCTGCCATGCTGCTGTGGAGCGTGACGCTCGTGGCCGTACCCGCGGGACTGGCCGCGGGGCCCGCCGGAGCGGTGGCCGCCGAGGCGGTCTGGCTCGTATCCGCCTTTCTGGCTCTTCCGGTGCTGCGGCTCGTCGCCGAGGCGGACGAGCACATCTACTCCGACTGCGACACCGTCTTCGACGCCACCATCTCCAACGTCGGGCTGCTGCAGCGGGTGCTCGTCCACCCGCACGCCGACGGCTACCACACCGTCCACCACCTGTGGCCCGGCATCCCTCACCACGCCCTGCGCCGCACGCACCACATGCTCATGGAGCGGGACCCCGAGTACGCCCGGCGGATCCGTATCCGCCGGGGCGTACTCGACACCGCGCGGGCCCGCGGTGCTACTCCAGCTCGCTGAGCAGGACCTCCAGCGCGGCGGTGTCCGCCTGCTCGGCCTGGGCGCGGACGATCAGCTGCGCGAGGCTCTCGACCGTCGGGGACTCGAAGACCTCACGCAGCGCCAGTTCGATCCGGAACGTCTCCCTGATCCTGGAGACGAGCTGGGTCGCGAGCAGTGAGAAGCCGTTCAGCTCGAAGAACGTGTTGTGGACACCCACGCCCTCGACGTCGAGCAGCTCCTCGAAGATCTCGACCAGTTGGCGCTCCACCGGGGTACGAGGAGCGACATAGACGTCCCCGCCGTCGTCTCCGGCCGGATCGGGCAGACCGCTCGGGTCGTAGTCGCCGTCGGGGGTGAGCGGAAGCCGTTCGAGGGTCAGCAGCTGCTGGGGCATCAGGGTCTCCGGGAGCCGGAGCGTGAGGTGCCGGCGCAGCTCGGACACGCTGACCGCGTCCTCGTCGGCGGCGACGAAGGCGACGATGCTCACCCGGTTGTCGGCGCCGGGGAGTTCGGTGACCAACGCGTCCCGGACGGCGGGCAGGTCCCGCAGTGCCGCGACCACCTCCACCAGGTCGGTCCGGGTACCCGCCGTACCGGCGAACTCCAGGGTCCCGTCCGGGAGCCGCCGCCCCAGATCACCGGTGCTCCGGGACGCGGCGCGGATCTCTCCGATCTCGCCCGGCGCGACCGGCAGTCCCGCGGGGTTCAGCAGCTCGGCGCGGGTCCCGGAAACCTCGGTGCCCAGGGGAACCCGCAGCGGTGCGGTCCGCGGTGACCAGTCGTCCGGCACGTCGAAGGCGGCCAGCGGGCGGCCCGCGGCGTCCAGGCGGTACAGGGCGGTGATCCGGCAGGACGGTGCCATGCGCCGTACGAGCTCCACGTCGTGGGAGGTCAGCCGGCCGTCGTTGTCGAGGAAGACCCGGCGCAGCGAGGGGAGCCGGACGTCGTGCGCGGCCAGGTCCCGCAGCTGCGGCCCGGTCAGGTGGAGGACGGTCACCGGGGTGTCCCGCAGCCAGCCGATCAGGGCCGCGGGGGAGGCGGTTGCCGCCTCGTCAGGCATCACCAGGGCGGCACCGGCGGCCCGGGAGGCGTTGAGCGCACACATCAGGGCGCCCGCCCCACCGGTGAGCACGGCGAACCTGTCCTGCCGGCCGAAGCCGTACCGGCCGGCCGTCCAGTCGTCCACGACGGGCACGGGGCCTTCCCCGGCCGTGTCGGCGGCCTCGGCGAGGAGGGCCCGTACGTCGATCGCTGTCTCGGGGGTGTCCTCGCCGGGAGCCGGGTCGAGAACAGTGGTGATGAACGGGTGGTGGGCCAGCCCCGGATCGGCCGCCACGGCCGAGAACGGGACGTCCGCCAGGGCGCAGCCGAGCGCGGCGACGGCGAAACCCGCCGTGGGCCGCTTGATCACGGCCACATTCCCTTCGCCGCGCGCCGCGAGGCTGCGCGCGGTCCGGTCGGCGGCCGCGTACATCTGCGCGTACGTCCAGAAACCGGAGCCGTCCGCCAGCGCCATGTGCCGGGCCGCGGGAGGCTCCGGACGGGAGACCTCCTCCGTGCGGAGGGCCGGGGCGGCCGGAACGTTCTCCGGCGCCTGGAGCGGATACTCCAGGATGCCGCGGGAGGGGTCCGCCGCGGCGCCGGCCAGCAGCGTCCGCACCTGATCGAGCAGGGCGCGCATCATCACGGTGTCGTACCGGTCCCGGTGATGGACCAGCTCGAACTTCACCGCCGTGTCCGACATGTGTGCGGTCAGGGTGAGGTCGAACTTGCTCGGCAGGGCCGGCGGCTCCACGTTCCGCACGGAGACGCCCGCCAGTTCCCAGTCCTCCGAGGTGCTCTCCACCATGTTCAGGACGACCTGGAACAGCGGGGTGTGGTTGGGGTCGCGCGGCACCTTCAGCTCGTTGACGAGCACGTCGAACGGGGTGTCCTCGTTGTGCGTGTACCCGTCGAGGGCGACCTTGCGCACCCGGCCGAGCAGCGCGTCGAAGGCCGGGTCGCCGGAGAGGTCCACGCGCAGCGGGAGCGTGTTGACGAAGAAGCCGATCAGGTCCGTCGTCGCCGCGTCGTTGCGGGTGGTGACCGGCGCCCCGATGACCAGATCGTCCTGGCCCGACCAGCGCCGCAGCACCGTGGCCAGCAGGGTCAGCAGCAGCATGAACGGAGTGACGCCGTGCGCCCGGCACAGCTCGTGCAGGGCGGCCGTCTCCTCGGCGGAGAGCTCCGCCCACACCCGGCCGCCTTCGGCGCCCTGGTCGGGGGACAGCCGTCGGGCGACCGGCAGGTCGAGGGCGGCCGGGCTGCCCTCCAGGTGCTGCCGCCAGTAGCCGACCTGTGCCTCGAGCTTCTCCGGGGTCAGCCAGGTGCGCTGCCATGCCGCGTAGTCCCGGTACTGGACGGGGAGCGGGGCGAGGCCGGCGGCGTCCGCATCGCCGCCCGCCTCGTACAGCCGCGACAGCTCAGCGAGGAACAGCCGGATCGACCAGGCGTCCGAGACGATGTGGTGGATCGTGATGCTCAGCAGATGCTCGTCGTCGGCGAGTTTCACCAGCAGGCAGTGGAAGAGAGGACCGGCCGCCAGGTCGAAGGTGGTGGTGGCCTGTTCGTCCGCCAGCTTGAGCGCGGCTCCCAGCCGGTCTCCGGCGAAGCCGCTCAGGTCCTCGACGGGAATGCGCCAGGCGTCGTCCGGGGGCGCCACGGACTGGACGGTGCGGCCGTCCACCACGGGGAAGGTGGTGCGCAGGGTCTCGTGCCGGGCGATGATGGCCCGGATGCTGCGCTCCAGCACCGCCACGTCGAGATCGCCGATCAGCCGCTGCCTGCCGTGCACGTTGTAGGCGACGGAGGAGCGGAGCTGGTCCTCGAGCCACAGCCGCCGCTGGTCGTAGGAGAGCACCGCCTCGGCTCCCTCCGGGCGCGGCTCGATTCCCGGGCGGCCGGGGGCGAGGGCGGCGGCGATGCGCTCCACCGTGCCCAGCTCGAAGATCTGACGGACGGACACCTCCACGCCGAGCGTCTCGCGCAGCCTGCCCACCACCTTCGACGCCTGGAGGGACTGGCCTCCCAGGTCGAAGAAGTTGTCCTGCCTGCCCACCGCGGGGACCTCCAGGACCTCGCTGATGACATCGGCGATGGCCTGCTCGGTGGGTGTGCGGGGCGGCGCCGAGGGGGCGGGCGCGTGCCAGTCGGGTGCGGGAAGCTCGGTACGACTGATCTTCGCGGTACGGGTGTACGGCAGGCTCGCCATCGGGACGAGCACCCTGGGCACCATGTAGTGCGGCAGGACGGCGTACAACTCGGCGCGCACGTCGGCCGGTTCGGCGGTCCCGGTGAAGTAGCCGGCGAGCTGGAGCTGCCCGGCCGGGTCGGTGACGGGCACGACAGCGGCGTCGGTGACGCCGGGGAGGGCGCGCAGCCGGGCCTCGACCTCACCGGTCTCGACCCGGTGCCCCCAGAGCTTGACCTGGCCGTCGCGGCGGCCCACCAGTTCCAGGGAGCCGTCCGGGAGCAGCCAGGCGAGATCGCCGGTGTGATAGCTGCGGCCCTCGGGTCCCTCGTGGAAGGCGGCCGCCGTCTGGGCGGGGTCGAGGTATCCCAGGGCCAGGGAGGGTCCCGTGAGGATGATTTCGCCGAAGAGCTCGGCGGGGCGGCCGTCCCCGCCACGCAGATGCACGTCGACGCCGGGGATGGGGCGGCCGATGGGCACGGACGCGCGGGGGAGCGCCTCGCCGGGCTCGATGACGTGCATCAGGGCGACGCTGCACTCGGTGAGCCCGTAGACGTTGACGATCCGGCAGTCGGGAAGCTTCCGCTGCACGAACGTGACGTCGTCGCGGGTCAGCTTCTCGCCGCCGTACGCGGCGGTGTGCAGGGTGTCGGGCCAGTCGGCGGCGCCGACGGCGGTGGCGAGTTCCCGGAACGCGGTCGGTGTGGAGTGGTAGATGGTCGCGCCGGAGCGGGCCAGGGCCTCGCGGACCGCCTCGGCTCCGTCCCGGCGCAGATCCATGGGGCAGGCGGTGGCCCCGTGGACCAGGGCCGAGTAGAGGTCCTGGCCGGCGCCGTCCGCGGTGTAGGAGCAGACCATGGTGAGCCGGTCGGTCTCCCGCACACCGAGCACCTCGGCGTAGGCGTACGTGTGCCGGGCCACGTTGTGGTGGCTCTGCACGACGGCCTTGGGCTGCCCGGTGGAGCCGGAGGTGAACAGGACGTAGGCCACGCCGTCCGGGTCGAGCGGGGTCCACGCGTCCAGCGGACGCGCCGTGCCGTCGTTCACGTCGATCACGGGCCTGCCGCCCGCGACCTGCTCGGCCAGCGCACGGTTGGCGCGATCGGTGACGATGGCGTCGGCGTCGGTGAGTTCGATCAGCTGTGACAGGCGGCTCTCAGGAGCGTTGGGGTCGAGCGGCATGTAGGCGTGACCGCTCGCCATGATGCCGAGCATCGCCACGGGCACCTCGACCCCTTGCCCGCACAGGATCCCGACCCGCCCGTGGCCGGCCGCCACCCGCGCGCGCAGGGCGCCGGCGAGCACGCGTGCACGGAGGTCGGTCTCGGCGTAGCTGAGGACGACATCGGGGGTCCACAGGGCCACCCGGTCGGGGTGGAGCGCCACCTGCTTCAGGAACGCGTCGGCGACGGTGGCCCCCTCCGGGGCGACGGACGGGGTATGGGGGATGCCGGAGCCGTCGGTGAGGCGCAGGTCGCCCACGGCACGGCCCGGGTCGGCCGCGACCTGGGCGAGCAGTGTGACGTACCGGTCGAGCACGGCCTCGGCCGTGCCGGAGTCGAACAGGTCCTGGCTGTAGCTGAGCAGCAGGTCGACGGAGCCGTCGGGCAGGTCCTCGACGTACAGCTCCAGGTCGTACTTGGCGGGCAGCCGCTCGGCGGGGATCTGCTCGGCGTTCAGACCCGGCGCGGTGAAACCGGCCCCGGGCTGACTGAGATAGTTGAACATCACGTCGAACAGCGGGGTGCGGCTCGGGCCCCGTACGGGCAGGTCGAGCTCCTCCAGGATCGCCTCGAACGGCGCGTCCTGGTGGTCGAGGGCGTCGAGCACGGTCCGGCGGACCTGCCGCAGCAGTTCGGTGAAGGGCACGTCGTCGCGGACCTCGGCACGCAGCACGACGGTGTGCAGAAAGAATCCCACGAGGCGCTCGAAGTCGCTGTGGTTGCGGCCCGCGACGGGCGAGCCGACCGCGATGTCCGTCTGTTCGCTGTGCCGGTGGAGCAGCACCATGAATGCCGCGAGCAGCACCATGTACGGAGTGGCCGCGTGCTCCGCCCCGTGGGCGTGCAGGCGCCGTACGACGCCGGCGGGGACCCGGTGCCGGGACAGCGCACCCCGGTAGCTCGGGCGGGCCGGGCGCAGCCGGTCGGTACGCAGCTCCAGAGGGGCCACACCGTCCAGTTGCCGGCGCCAGTAGTCGATGTGGGGGGTGAGGGCTCCGCCGTCCAGCGCTTCCCGCTGCCAGGCGGCGTGGTCGGCGTACTGGACGGGCAGCGGCTCGAGTCCGGGGTCGCGTTCCTCCAGCCCCGCCGCGTACACCCGGCCCAGTTCCTCGCCCAGCACGGCGAGGGACCAGCCGTCGGCGACGAGGTGATGAACGGTGAGGAGCAGGATGTGGTCCTCCTCGCCCAGTTCCGCGAGGTGGACGCGCAGCAGCGGACCGGCACTCAGGTCGATCCCCTGCGCCGCCTCCTCGGCGAGGTCCGCCAGTTCCGACTCCGTGCTCAGCGAGACCCGTTCGAGGCCGGCGAGCGGCTCGGGGTGGATGAGCTGCCGCAGCTGGCCGTCCACCTCGCGGAAGGTGGTGCGCAGCGTCTCATGGCGTTGTACGACCGTACGCAGTGCCCGGTCCAGGACCTCCGCGCGGACCGGGCCGCTGATGCGCAGCGATCCCTGCATCAGCCAGGCCCGGTGGGCGGCGGGATCCATGCGGCACAGGAACCACAGCTGCTGCTGCCCCGTGGTCACCGCGGCCATCTCGGTGCCGTCCGGACCGGGCAGGCGGGGAGCGGTCGCCGGCCCCGGCCGTGTGCCGTCGTCCTTCAGCGCCGCCGCCAGATCGGAGAGCACGGAACGCTCGAACAGCAGACGCACGGAGGCGTCCGCGCCGGCGCGCTCGCGCAGCCGGGTGAGGACCTGCCCGGCGAGCAGGGAGTGCCCGCCCAGGTCGAAGAAGTCGTCGTCACGCCCGACGGTCTCGACGCCGAGCACCTCACGCCAGATGCCGGCGACGAGTTCCTCGGTCGCGCCGCGGGGCGGCTCGCCCCGGCCGGCCGGCTGCACGGGGGCGGGCAGGGCGCGCCGGTCCACCTTGCCGTTGGGGGTGCGCGGAATGGCGTCGAGCACCACGAAGGCGGAGGGCACCATCGCGTCGGTCAGGGTCCGGCGCAGATGGCTGCGCAGCTCCGCATGGTCGACGGCGCCGGGCGCGGTGGCCGTCACATATCCGACGAGCCGGTCGCCGTGCATCATGGCGACGGCGTCGTCCACCTCCGGGCGTCGCCGCAGGGCGGCCTCGATCTCGCCGAGTTCGATGCGCTGTCCGCGCACCTTGACCTGGAAGTCCTCACGCCCGAGATAGGCCAGCTCGCCGTCCGGCCGGTAGCGGACCAGGTCGCCGGTCCGGTACATGCGCCGGCCGGGGGCGAACGGATCGGCGACGAAACGCGAGGCGGTCAGGGCGGGGCGGTTCAGATAGCCGCGGGCGAGGCCCGCCCCGCTCAGGTACAGCTCGCCCACGGCGCCCACCGGCACCGGGCGCAGTTCGGCGTCCAGCACATAGGCGTGCTCGTGCGGCAGCGGCCGCCCGATCGCCGGGACCCGCTCGCCGCGGGGTACCCGGGACCAGGTCGAGTAGGTCGAGTCCTCGCTCGGGCCGTAGAGGTTGTACACGGCCTCGATGTGCCCGGTGGCGTACAGATCCTCCACCAGGGCGCCCGGCAGGGCCTCGCCACCGAGACCGATCACCTTGGGGGTGCCGCGCAGACCGCCGCCTGCGACGAGCTCCCGTGCGGCGGAGGGCACCGTGCAGATCAGGGTGACGTCGGGGGCGTCGGGGGCGAGGAGGGCGAGAGGGTCCTCCACGACGACGACCGTGCCACCCGCGCTGAGCGTCCCGAAGAACTCGAAGACGGACACGTCGAAACAGACCGACGTGGAGGCGAGCACCCGTGACAGCTGGTGTGCGGTGTACTCGCGCAGCCCCCAGCGCACCATCTCGACGGTGCTGGCGTGGGTGAGCATCACCGCCTTCGGATCGCCGGTCGAGCCCGAGGTGTAGAGGACGTACGCGAGCGAGTCCGGCCGGGTGCCGGTTCCGGTGACCGGTGTCACCGGCTGCCGGTCGAGGGCCTCGTGGTCCAGCTCGGTGAGGATCGTGCGGGCGCCGCTGTCCTCGCGCATGAACGCGATGCGTTCGGCCGGATAGGCCGGGTCGAGCGGCAGATAGGCGGCACCGGCCTTGAGGATGCCGAGCATCGCCACGGCGAGATCGGCGGTGCGCCGCAGCTGGATGCCGACGATGTCCTCGGGACCGGTGCCGCCGGCCCGCAGCAGGTGGGCGAGCTGGTTGGAGCGCTCGTCCAGCCGGCGGTAGGTGAGCTGCTGCCGGGAGTCGGTGACGGCGACCGCGTCCGGTACGCGGACGACCTGTTCGGCGAACAGATCGGTGAGAAGAACCGGTTCCGTGCCGGGCCGGGGACCCGAGCCCCACCGGGCGAGGAAGGCGCGGTCCTCTTCGGTGTGCAGGCCGAGGTGCGCGGCGAGCCGGTCGGGGTCCGCGACGGCCTCGGTGAGCAGTACCCGCAGCCGCTCGGCCATGGCGCGGGCGGTCGTCGCGTCGAAGAGGCCGGCGTTGTAGTCCCAGCTGCCCCACACCCGCTCGCCGTCGCGCCACAGGTGCAGTTCGACATCGTGCTGGGTGGCCTGGCGCGGCAGTGGTACCGGTCGCAGCGCGGCGCCGCCCAGCCGGGGCGTGCCGAACTCGCCGTGGAACACGAAGTGGGTGCGGAACAGCGGCGACCGGTCCATGCTGCGGCCGGCCCCCAGCGCGGCGACGACGTCCTCGAAGGGGGCGTCGCGGTGCGCGAGGGCGTCGAGACTCGTCCGTCCGGCACGGCGTACCAGCTCACGGAAGGTGGGGCGGCCCGACAGATCGGTGCGCAGCACCAGGGGGTTGGTGAGCAGCCCGACGATGCCGTGCCGGCCACGACGGGAACGGCCCCCCTCGGCTGTGCCCACGCCGAAGTCGCTCTGCCCGCTGTGACGGCCCAGGAGCAGCTGGTAGGCGGCGAGGAGGACGGTGAAGAGGGTGGTGCCCTCCTCTGCCGCGAGCCGTTCGGCTGCGTTCACCAGGTCGGCGGGCAGGTCCACCGGGACAGAACCGGCCGCGAAGCCGCGATCCGCCGTCCGCGGCCGGTCGGTGGGCAGGTCGAGCACGGGCAGCCCGGTCAGCTGCTCCTTCCAGTAGGCGAGATGACCGGGGTCGGACACCGCAGCGGGGACGTCCGCCCCGGGCAGCGGCAGCTCACCGCCGCCGTAGAGGTGCTCGAGCTCACCGAAGAGGACGCGCAGCGAACCGCCGTCGCACACCAGGTGGTGGGCGACGAGGACGAGGAGGTGCTCCTCGTCCGCGAGCCGGACACCGTGCACCCGGACCAGGGGCGCCCGGCCCAGGTCGAACGGCTCCGCGGCGGCCCGTGCGGCGAACTCCTCGGCCGCTTCGGGGTCGTGGCGCAGGTCGGTCCAGACGGTGGCGGGTCCGGCGACCTCGGCGTGCACCGTGCGCACGGGGCCTTCGGGGCCCGCCGCAAAGGTGCTGCGCAGGGCGGGGTGACGGCCGATCAGTGCGGTGACCGCGGCGTCGAACCGCTCCTGGTCGAGCGGTCCCGTGTGCCGGACCGCGAACGTCAGGTTGAACACCGGGGTGTGGGGGTGGAGCCCCTCGAACAGCCAGATGCCCTGCTGGGCCGGGCTGACCGAGGCGGGGCCGCTCGCGCCGCGCGCTGCCCGCCAGCGTGCCACCAGGTTTCGTCCAGTCGTCAGGTTCATCACGCCGCCGCCTCGCCCTCGATCGCCGTCAGGACGCGATCGAGTACCGCGTCCTGAGCCCGCCCGTCGGCGAGCCATCCCTTCATCAGCTCGTTCGCCACGTCCTGCGGGGTCGCCGCCGAGAGCACCGTCCCCAGCGGCACCGGCAGTTGCAGCGCGTCCTCCAGGACCGCCGCCGCCTCGGCGGCCAGGACCGAGTCCAGTCCCAGATCGATCAGGCCGTCCGTCGGGCGGCAGTCCGGGATGTCCCGGACCGCGGCGACGATCCCGCAGATCAGCATGGTCAGCTCGTCGGCCGCCGCCGGCGGCGAGGGCTCCCCGGCGGACAGTTCGCCCAGCCGCTGCGGATCGTCGGCGATCGCGTCGGCGTAGGCCCCGGCCAGGAACTTCTCCCGGCAGTGCGAGCGCCGCACCTTGCCGCTCGATGTGCGCGGTACGGCACGGGGCGGTACCAGGACCACCAGTCCGAGCGGGAGCCCGGTGCCCGCGAGCACGGCTGCGCGCACCTGTGCGGCGAGTTCCGGGGTGCGCTCGCCGCGCACCTCCAGGACCAGGACCGGGCACGCGGAAGGGCCGTCCACCAGGAACGCGGCGGCCGTACCCGCCCTGCGGCCGAGGAGTTCCAGGGCGGGCGCCTCGACGTCCGACGCGTGGTGGTTGGCGCCCCGGAACACGATGACGTCCTTGGCCCGTCCGGTGACGGTCAGTTCGCCGGCCCGCAGGTAGCCGAGGTCACCGGTGCGCAGGTACGTCTCGCCGTGCAGCTCGCCGAACAGCGAGGTGGAGTCGGCGCGGTGGTAACCGGGCGTGATGTGCGGTCCGGCGATCCAGATCTCGCCCTCCTGCCCCTCCTGCCTGGGCGCGCCCGTCTCCGGGTCCACCACGTGGACGCGCTGGCCGTCCACCGGAGCGCCGCAGCTGACCGTGGCGTCGGACGCCGGCCCCGCCCAGTGGCCCGCGCTGACGATCAGCGTCGCCTCCGCCAGCCCGTAGCAGGGCACGAATGCCCCGGGATCGAAGCCGACCGGCGCGAAGCGCCGCGCGAACGCCTCCATGGTCTGCTGCCGGACCGTCTCGCCGCCGCTGAACGCCACGCTCCAGCCCGACAGGTCGAGCCCCTCCAGCGCGGCGTCGTCGTGCGCCCGGCGCACACACAGCTGGTACGCGAAGTCGGGGCCGCCGCTGACCGTGACACCGTGCTCCGTGATCTGCCGCAGCCAGGACAGCGGCGCCTTGAGGAAGTCCTCCGGTGGCATGATCCGTACCGGGATGCCTGCCGACATCGGTGCCAGCAGCCCTCCGATGAGACCCATGTCGTGGTACGGCGGCAGCCAGGTCATCCCGCGCGAGGACTCGCTCAGACCGAACGCCCGGGCGATGGCCGCCGTGTTCGCCGCGATGCTGTCGTGGCGGACCAGGACTCCGCGAGGGTTCCCGGTACTGCCGGAGGTGTACTGGATGATTCCGACCTGCTGGTCCGCGGCACCCGGCGGGCGGAACCAGTTCGTGCCGTCGGCCTCCGCCCCGGGGACGGTCAGGAACGACGCCTCCCCCATGCCGGTGTGCTGCTCGGGGGCCAGGACGACCGAGGGACGGGCGTCCTGCACGATGCCGTCGATCCGTGCGCGGTCCGGGAGGGACGACTGGTTCGGCGGATAGGCGGGAATCACCGGACGGCCGGCCAGGAACGCGGCGAACACCGCGACCACGTACTCCAGGCCGGCGGGGTAGAGCAGCAGCGCCGGTCCGTCACCGCAACGGGTCAGCTGCCCGGCCAGGGCGGAGGCCCGCCCGGCGAGCGAGCCGTGACTCAGCTCCGTGGTCCGCCCGTCCCTGCCGACGAGCTCGTAGGCGGTGGCGTCCGGCTCCCGCTCGGCCCGGGAGCGGAGTATGTCGACCAGAAGGTGTGCGCGGTCGATCATCAGGGGCCCTCCCAAGCATGCGATGTCCGACGGTCCACCCGGGGAATCCGGGCGGACCGGGTAAGCCCCCCTGCGCTGCGGGCGCACCGCTCGTGGCGCCGGTTCTGCTGCCGGGGACCTGAGGCCGGTTGGTTCGTCGCCTGCGCCGGACGGTGCGGCATTTCATCTGCTGTCCGACGAGGCGCGCATATGGGCGGCAGCCCACACCATGCCGAGGAAGGTAATCGCCCGTCGGAGGGGGCGGGCGTCCCATAAAGGGGGGATGCACCCGGTGCCGCCCGATCCCTGAACATGTCTACGTGCACGGTCCATTGGGCGCCGTACGCCTCCGACAGGGAAAGGCATTACGTCCTGAGCGACGTGATCCCATTTCCGACCCGACATAAACCGTGGATGGGGCAGTCGCGCATGCGGAAATTCATAGCAATCTGGGCGAGCAGCCTGGTGACGATGACCGGATCGGCACTCACCGGATTCGCGCTCGGCGTGTGGGTCTATCTGGAGACCGGATCGACCACCCAGCTCGCCCTCACCTTCGTGCTCGCGTTTCTGCCCGCCATCGTGTTCTCACCGCTGGCCGGAGCGCTGGTGGACCGCTGGGACCGCAGGGTGATCCTGCTCGTCGGTGACGCGGTGGGCATCGGCACCACACTGACCCTGGGTCTGTTGTTCACGGCCGGTCATCTGCAACCGTGGCACATCTTCGTCACCACGGTGATCCGGTCGTTGCTGCGAGCCATGCAGGTCCCGGCGCTCAACTCGATCGTCGTCCTGCTCGCGCCCAAGGAGCAGATCGGCCGCGCCAACGGCATGATGGGGGTCGCCAACGCCATCAGCCAGACCGTGGCGCCGGCGCTCGGCGGTGCGCTCATGCTCGCCATCGGACTCAACGGGGTCCTGTTCATCGACTGCGCCACCTTCTTCCTCAACGTCGTGGTGCTCTTCCTGACGCGCATCCCCGCCCCGCCGGCGTCGGAGGCCGGCAGCGAGGGCAAGGGGTCGCTGCGCAGCGAGATCCGGCAGGGCTGGCGCGTTCTGGCCGTCAACCGCGCCCTGGTCACCCTCGCCGTGTTCTACGCGGCGCTGGACCTCAGCGTCGGCTTCGTCGACGTCCTCATCACGCCGATGGTGATCGGCTTCGCGTCGGTCTCGGCCCTGGGCATGGTGCTCACGGTCGGCGGTGTCGGACTGGTTCTCGGCAGCGTCACCATGGCCTCCTGGGGCGGCCCCCGGCGCCGCGTCCACGGCACGGCGGGCTTCGCGATCCCCCTGGGGCTGTTCCTGTGCCTCGGATCGCTGCGCCCCAGCGTCACCCTGGTGGCGATCGCCGCGTTCGGTTTCATGTTCTGCTCGATGATCATCGACGGCACCTCGCGGAGCATCATCGGCACCGAGGTGGAACCCGATCTGCAGGGACGTGCGTTCGCCACCTTCAACATGATCACCAACACTGTCCTGTGCAGCAGCTACCTCCTCGCCGGGCCGGTCTCCGACCGCATCTTCGAGCCCCTGCTCGCCGAGGACGGCGCGCTCGCGGGAAGCGTCGGCGGCGTCATCGGCACCGGGCCCGGACGCGGCATGGCCCTGCTGCTCGGGCTGCTCGGGCTGCTGGTCCTGGCGACGGCCGCCGTGGGCTATCTGACCCCGGGCCTGCGCAGCCTGTCGGACAAGGTGACGAAGCCCGACGAACCGTCACCCGAGGCCGAGCCGTCCTCCGAGAAGGAGCCGGCCCGCGGTGCGGACGCCGGTCCGTCCGAGGACGCGGGTGCGACCGGGGGCACCGGCCGGGAAACGACGGTGGGCACCGCGCGCCAGCCGGTCTCCGACCGATGACCGGCCGCGACAGGGAACCAGCCGCAGCGCGCACGAGCAGGGCCGAACCCGCAGGCCCGGCGGGTGCCGGGTACTTCCGGCGGCTGCCGCTGGGTGCCTCCGGCTGGGACCTCTGGGGCGACGCGGCGCTGCGCAGCGCCGGGTTCCCCGCCGACCGGATCAACGAGCTGTGCGACGACGAACTCGCCCAGGCCGCCGACCGGTTCGACGACCGGGACGAGACCTCCCGTGCCCACTACACGAAGGTGTTCCAGGCCGCCACGGAGCGGCTCAGCGCGGCCGTGCGCCGCACCGCCGCCGATCCGGTCTTCCGCGAGGCGGTCACCTGGCAGAACCCCGCACTCGTCCACAACTGCCTGGACAAGGCGGCCGCCGGTGAACCCCGCAATGTGCGCGGCCGGTACCACGAGCAGACGATCGTCACCTACCTCCAGCGCTACTGCCTGAAGAACGACACGGTCGGATTCTTCGGCCCGGTCGGCTGGGCCCGCATCTGCCCGGAGGAGACCGGTCTGACGGCCGTACCCGGCCCGGGGCTGGTGAAGGGCCGCACGACCTACTTCGAGGGCTGGGCCGTCGAGGCGCTCGCCCACGCCATCGGCGCCCGCCGGGAGGTGCTGCCCTTTCTGACACCGCGGGTCGTCCCCTCCGCCTCCCTCACCGGCTGGACCGTCCAGCTGCCCTTCCGCAAGCCGGTCACCCTGACCGCGCAGGAGGCCCGGGTGCTGGGCCGGTGCGACGGCAGACACACCGTCGGCGACATCGCGGGCACGCCCTTCGACCTGGAGACCGTGACCGCCCTGCTGCGCCTTCGCGATCTCGACATCATCCGCATGGACCTGGCGGGAGGTCTGGTTCCCGAGCCCGAGCGGGAACTCGCCGAACGGATCGCCGGGATCGGCGACCCGGCGGTACGCCGGCGCGCCGCCGAGCCGCTCGAGGCACTCCTCGCCGCCCGGGCGGAGGTGGCCGCCTCGGCCGGAGACCCGGACCGGCTGCTGCGTGCCAGCCGGCACCTCGCCGCCGAGTTCGAACGCCTCACCGAGTCCTCGTCCACCCGCCGCGCGGGCGGCACCTACGCCGGCCGGACACTGGTCTACGAGGACACCGTCCGCGACATCGATCTGAGCGTGGGCCGCACGATCACCGACCGGCTCGCGGCGCCTCTCGGACTGCTCCTCGACAGCGCGCTCTGGCTGGCCAACACCATCGGGGAGCGCTACCTCGCACGGGCCCGCCAGATCCTGGACCGTGAGCGGGCGCGGAGCGGGGCCGGGACGATGCCGTTGCTGCAGATGCTCACCTCGCTGCTGCCCGAGGTCGCCCGGCTCTCCACCGACGACGTCCGCTCGGAGCTGGTCGACGAGGTGGTCGCGGAGTTCCGCGAGCGCTGGCGCCGAGTCCTCGGACTGCCCCTGGACGCCTTCGAGAGCACCCGCCGCCATGTGGTCTCGGCCGCGGACGTCGCCGAGCGGGCGGCCCGGGAGTTCGCGACCGGGGAACCGCTGTGGAGCTGTGCCCGCTGGAACTCGCCCGACATCATGCTCATGGCGGACAGCCCGCAGGCCGCCGAACGCGGCGACGTGGACTTCGTCCTGGGCGAGATGCACTGCGCCATCAACACACTGGAGAGCCAGCTCTTCGCCTCTCAGCACCCCGACCCCGGCCGTCTGAGGGACAGCGCGGCCGCCTCGGGCATGGACCGCCGAGTGACCGTCATCCCGCGGATGGACGCCGCCCTGACCACGTCCCGGATGGCCCGGGCCGCCGAGCTGCGGCTGCCGTCCTACACCTACCTGTCGATCGGCGCGGACTCCTTCGAGCCGCCTCCGGGCGCGACGGTCCTGCCGGTCACGGACCTGGTGGTGGAGCGAGGGGATGACGAGCAACTCCGCGTGCGCCACCGCACCGACGGCCGGGAGTACCCGTTCGCGGAAGTGATCGGCGAGCCGCTGTCGCTGCTCGCCGCGAACGCCTTCAGCCCGTTCGGCGGTGCGCGCCACCGCCCCCGCGTCACCATCGACCGGCTCGTCGTCGAGCGCGAGGCCTGGACCTTCCGGGCCGCGGACTGCGACTGGGCGTTCGTCAAGGACGAGCAGCGGCGGTATGCGGCAGCCCGGGCCTGGCGGGCGCGGCACGGCCTGCCCGATCGCGGCTTCTACCGGGTGCCGGTCGAACGCAAGCCGATGGCCGTGGACTTCCGCAGCCTGGCCCTGGTGAATCTGCTGGCCAAGTCCGTCCGCAGGACCGCCGAGAGCGGTGCCGACCGGTTCACCGTCTCCGAGATGCTGCCCGGCACCGACCGGCTCTGGCTGCGTGACCGGGCCGGTGAGCGGTACACGGCCGAGCTGCGCGTCGTCGCCGTCGACGCCATGGACCGGCGCTCCCCTGCGACCTGATTCCTCTCATCCCCTCGCGAGGTACGACCGTGCAGGCCATGACCACCATGCGGAGACGGACACCGGCCCTGGCCGCATTCCTGCTGCTGCTCCTCACCGCCGCCGCGGCCACGCTGCCGCTGCTCACCCCCGACCCCCGGCCGGCCTCCGCCGCCGAGGAGGACTTCTCCGCAGCCCGCGCCATCGGCCGGCTCGACCACATCGCGAAGGTTCCGCACCCGACGGGTTCACCCGCGCAGGAGGACGTACGGAAGTACCTCGTACGCGAGCTGCGGGCGCTGGGGCTCGAGCCCGAGGTGCTGACCCGGGTCGCCGTCCGGCCCGCCGACGACGCCCCGGCTGTCGCGGGCACCGTCTCCGACGTCCACGCCACCATGCCCGGCGAGCGGCCCACCGGCCGCGTGCTCCTCGTCGCCCACTACGACTCGGTGCCGACCGGGCCGGGCGCCGCCGACAACGGGGCCAACGTCGCCGCGATCCTCGAGATCGCCCGCGCGCTCAAGGCCGGACCGCAACCGCGCAACGACGTCGAGTTCCTCTTCACCGACGGCGAGGAGTACGGACTGCTCGGTGCGCAGGCCTATGTGGACGCCTCACCGGGCGAGGGGCGGACAGCCGCCCCCGAGCGCACCGTCGTGATCAACCTGGAGGCGAGGGGGGTCTCCGGACCCGCCGTGATGTTCCAGACGGCGGGCACGGGGCTCACGCCCGCCGTGCGGGAGGCGGGGGCGTTCACCACGTCACTCGCCGACGAGGTCTACCGGCACCTGCCGAACAACACGGACCTGACCGTCTTCGACGAGGCCGGCATGCGGGGGCTCAACTTCGCCTTCGTGCAGGGCGCCGCCCACTACCACACCGACCACGACGACCTCGAGCGGCTCGACCCCGGCTCCGTGCAGGACATGGGGGACAGCGTCCTCGGCGCGGTCCGTCGGCTGGCCGGCGACGACCTCGGACGCGGCGGTCCGGACGCCACGTACTTCTCGCTGTTCGGCGCGGTCGTCTCCTACCCGGCCTGGCTGGTCCTGCCACTGGCCGTGCTGGCGGCGGCGGCCGCGGCGCTGCTCCTGCGGGCCGGGCGTCGGGCGGGCCTGGCCGCGCGCGGTGTCGCACGCGCCGCGGCCACGTTCCCGCTGACGCTGCTCGGCGCGGCGGCGCTGGGCCTGGCCGTGTGGTGGGTGCTGGCGTGGCTCCGTCCGGACTTCGTGCTCACCGACGGCGCCATCCACCACCTGGAGCGGTACGCGGTGGGGGAGGTGCTGCTGCTGGCCGTGCTGCTCGCCGCGTGGTACCGGTGGGCCCGCCGCACGGCGTCCCCGCTCGAGGCCGCGGTGGCCGTGCTCTGCTGGTTCGCGCTGCTCGCAGTGGTGTGTGCCGTGCTGCTGCCGGGGGCCGCCTATCTCTTCACCTGGCCCGCCCTGACCGGTCTCGCCGCCGTCGCCGGAATCCTGCGGTTGACGGGCCGGAACTCCCCCTGGCGTTCGGTGGCCGCGGCGGTGGCCGCGGCGCCGGCCGTGGCGCTGATACTGCCGGTCGCCCTCCTGCTGCTGCCCACCCTCGGCCTGTCGGCCGTGGCCGTACCGCTGGTTCTCGGGGCTTTCCTGGGAGGAACGCTCCTGTGTCTCGTCGAACCCTTGCCGCGGGGCCGGGTGGCCACCGCCGCGATGGCGACCACCGCGGTGTCGGGCGTGCTCACGCTGGGGGTGGGCGCCGCCCTGGACGGATACAGCCCCGACGAGCCGGAACCGGTGAGCCTCGGATACGTCCTGGAGTCCGACACCGGCAAGGCCGGCTGGGTCAGTCTCGGCGACGCCTCCGACCCCATGGTCGGCAGGTTTCTCGGCGACGAACCCGTCCGCTACGACGACCGGGTTCCGCCACTGGCGGGCGTCGCGCTGCCCAACGGGGAGGCGAAGGGCGCCCGGCTGGACCTGCCGCGTGCCGAGGACGTCTCGGTCACCGAGGACGGCGGCGTGCGGACCGTGCGTCTGCGCGTGAAGGTGCCCGCCGGAGTCCACAGCATCGCCGTGTACGCCGACACCTCCGGTCACGAAATCCTCGGCGGCTCCGCCGAGGGGGCCGAGCTTCCCGGAGGCCGCAACCACACCATGGGCACGTGGGGCTGGGGCTTCACCTACGCGGCGCCACCGGCCGACGGTCTCGACCTCGTCGTCCGCGCCCGGGGCGCGGGCTCTCTTCCGCTGCGTGTGGTCACCACCGAGGCCGGCCTTCCCGACGGGGTCGGTGCTCCGGTGCCGGAGGCTGACCAGACCTGGGCGGGATGGCCGTCGGTCGCAGGTCAGACCTTCGTGGTGCGGACCTTCGAGCACTGAACGGGACGAGGCGGCGGCGGACGGCTGCCTCCTTGCCGGGGCCGGCCGCCCCGGTGCGCCACCGGGCGCCGTCAACCGGGCAGCAGGAAGGCGGCACCGCCCCCGGCAGGGGGGCGGTGCCGCCTCGAGCAGGCCGGCGCCCGGGCGCCGGCGCCGTTCACCTGGCGGGCGTGAGGTCGCGGTAGGCCTCCGCCATCGTCAGCACGGCACTCCGCACCGTCTCGAAGGGGCGAGCCAGGGAGACACGGATGTAGCGCAGCCCGCCCTCCGGGTCGGCCCAGTGGAACGGCGCGCACGGCAGCACGTGGACGCCACGCGCCAGCATCTCCTTGTGCAGCACGTCCGAGTCGGGGCCGTCCTCGGGGAGTTCGATACGGGCCACGCTGATCTGCGATTCCGGGTCGGCGAGCTTCAGACCCACCGGCGAGAGGGTCTCCTCGACCACGGCCCGGTTGCGATCGACCAGTTCACGCGCCCGCTCGTAGCCGCCGTCGACCCAGTCGCCGGCCAGTTCCGTGATGAGCTGCAGGACGACCGGGGAGGCCGCGAGCAGTGACTCGGAGAAGGCGTACTCGATCGGCAGGTCGGTGCGCTCGCTGTACGCGAGCATGCCGATCTTCAGTTCGTGCGTGGGCCACAGCTTGCCGGTGTCCTCGATGGTGATCCAGGAGCACCCCGCGGCGTCGAGCACCGCGTAGGTGTCGTACTGGGCGTCGCGGACCTGGCCGCGGAAGCTCGCGTCGATGATGACCGTCTGGTCGTTGCGCGCGGCGTGCTCCGCCAGCGACCGCAGATGCCCCTCGGGAGTGACGAGCCCGGTCGGGTTGTTGGGCAGGGTCACCACGATCGCCTCGACCGGGGGGCCCGGCCACTTCCGGGCCATGAGGTCTTCCTCGGACAACGGGACGAGCTGCAGCCCTCGTGTCCTCATCAGGTCGGCGATGTTGTCGAAGGTCGGATGCAGCACCGCAACCGTCGTTCCCGCCGGCAGCGCGCGGGCCACGATGTCCGTGGCGAGCGTCGACGAGTAGCAGCTGAGGATCCGGCCGGAACCGACCGGTGCGGTGTGCTGGCCCACGGCGCTGAAGAACGCCTTGTGCGCCGCGAGCTCGATCTCGGAGAACGGCCGTCGAGTGGCCTCCACGAACATCTCCGGAATACGGGCGACAATCTCCGACTGCTGTGGTGTGAGAACCAGCCGGGCGTGCCCGTCGGTGAGATTGAGCCCACCATCGGCGTCCATCAGCGCGTCAACTTCCATTGTCGTCAGATTGACAACTTCGGTCATCCTCAGCCCCTCAATAAGTCCCCGGATGCCTGCTGCTCGCCGTGCTGTAGAGCCGGTTCGGGCGTCACCAAAGTGCGACTGGGCTCCGCAGAAACTGTCATGTTGTCGGAAATTATGAGGACCCCGGAACCCTTCTCGCCTGTCCCCTCTAACGGGGACCGCGAGTCATTCCGGTCCGCGCCTAGACTCCGGTTCGTTCACGTCGGACCGCAGGTGGCGAACACCCGCGGGCGGGAAGGGGGAGGACACAGGCCATGCATCACCTGGCGCTCACACCCGAGGACAACGCGGCGCTCACCCCGATGCTGGCTGAGCTGGCCGCGGCGTACGACACGATCGAGAATCCAGAGCTGATCCGCCGTGCCCCCGTGCTCGCGAAGGCGCTGCCCTCGCATCTGCTGTCGTTCCTCGAGGAGTTCCGGCTCGGCGAACCCTCGGCGCTCTGTCTGGTCTCCGGTCTGGACGTGGACGAGGCCGAACTCGGTCCGACGCCCGGGCACTGGCGCGACAGCCAGTTCGACTCGCCGGCCTTCCGGCAGGAGATCTTCTTCCTTCTCTGCGCGAGTGCTCTCGGTGATGTCTTCGGGTGGGCGACGCAGCAGGACGGACGCATCATGCACGACGTGCTGCCGATCAAGGGCCATGAGCACTACGAGATCGGCTCCAACAGCCTGCAGCACCTCTCCTGGCACACGGAGGACGCCTTCCACCCGTGCCGGGGCGACTACGTGGCCCTGATGTGCCTGAAGAACCCGGATGCGGTGGAGACGGTCGTGTCGGCCGTGCCGGACATGGACTGGACCGGCATCGACGTGGACGCCTTGTTCGAGCCGGAGTTCACCGTCATGCCGGACAACTCGCACCAGCCGGATCCGGGACAGGAGTCCTCCGGCGACCCGCGCATCGACAAGCTGCGCGAGCGCAGCTTCCGGCTCATCCAGGAGTGGAACGAGAATCCGCCGAGACGACCGCTGCTCTTCGGCGACCGGAGCGACCCGTACATGGCGCTCGACCCGTACCACATGGACCCCTCGACCTGGCCGGAGCGCAGCCGGCTGGCCTTCAAGCGGCTGTGCGAGGAGATCGAGAAGGCGATGAAGGACGTCGTGCTCCGGCCCGGCGATCTGGTCTTCATCGACAACTTCCGTGCGGTGCACGGCCGCAAGTCGTTCCGGGCCCGCTACGACGGGTCGGACCGCTGGCTGAAGCGGCTCAACATCACCCGTAATCTGCGCGGTTCCCGGGCCTGGCGTCCGGCGGCCGACGACCGCGTCATCTACTGACTCCGGGCGCGCGTGCTCACCCGCCGGCCGCCGCGAGGCGGCCGGCGAAGTCGTGCAGGGCGGCTTCCGCCACGTTGCTGACACTCACGCGCAACGTGCCCCGGTCCTCGGGGTGGAAGGCCGTGCCCGGGAGGACGAGAACGTCGTGCTTCAGCAGCAGCTCGCGCACGACGTCCCCGGTCGGCCGGTCCGTGAACGGGTGCCGCACCCAGCCGAAGAAGCCGCCGACGGACAGCAGCTCGAACCCGCCGGGCCGCCCCGCCATGGCCCGGGCGAAGGCCTCCCGCCTGGCGACGACCTCAGCCGATCGCTCCCGGCGCCACGGACCGGCTCCGGTGAGTCCGGCCCAGGCGGCCTCCTGGCCGATGCGCGGCGGGCAGATGGCGACGCAGTCGAGCAGCTTCATGACTTCTCTGTTCAGCGCGGGCGAGGCCACGACCGCGCCGACCCGGTAGCCGGGGATCGCGAGGTCCTTGGAGAAGCTGTGCAGGCTGACGACCGTCTCCGGCCAGCCCGGATCGGAGAACAACGGGTGCGGGGGCTGGTCGGTGCCACGGAACGAGCGGTACGTCTCGTCGAGGATCAGGGCGATGCCGTGCCGCTCCGCCAGCCGCGCGAACCTGGTGATCTCCTGCGGGGGGAGCGTCACCCCGGTGGGGTTGCCGGGGGTCACCAGCACGATCGCTCGGGTGCGCGGGGTGATCAGGGACTCGGCCGCGGCGGCGCTCGGCACGAGGCCCGGCCCGGGATCCAGGTAGACCGGGGTGACGCCGTCGAGCCGCAGCCACATGTCGTGGTTGAAGTAGTACGGCAACGGCAGGACGACCTCGTCGCCGGGCTGGGTGAGGGCCGAGGTCACCAGGCAGAAGGCCTGGTTGCAGCCTGCGGTGACCACGACGTTCTCCGCGTCGACCCGGCCCCGGTAGTCCCTGGTCAGCTCGGCGGCGAAGGCGGACCGGAGCTTCGGCAGTCCCGCCAGGTCCACGTAGTCGGCGCCGTGGGCGTCCCGGGCGACGGACACGACATGGTCCACGACGGACGGGGCCGGCGGACAGGCGGGCGCCGCCTGGGCGAGATCGAGCAGTTCGGCGTTCCCCCGCGCCCCCCGTTCGTCGAGCAGGGCGTACGTCGCTCCGATGGGAGAGTCGCTCTGCCGCAGGGTCCTGGGAGTGAGTCGCACGCCGGTTCTCCTTCGCAAGGCTGGTCATCCCGAGCTTCCCCGGCCCCGCCCGGGGGCACCATCCCCCTCTTCAGGGGACGTACCGGGCGAGGCCGGCCCGTTCACGAGGAGAGGAGCGCGGCGCGCCAGCCGTCCGGGAGTACCTCTCCGTACTCGATGCCGTGCACGCCCCGGAAGGCGGCGAGCTCCTCCAGCTGCCCGACGACCGCCCGGCGCAGCGCGGCCGTGGGCTTGACCTCGGGCTCCAGATAGATGCCCTCGACCACCAGGGTGTCCCGTTTGCGCTCGACCCGCGGGGAGATCCGGCCGACGAGCCGGTCCTCGTGGACGATCGGCAGCAGGTAATAGCCGTACTGCCGCTTCGCCTTGGGGATGTACATCTCGTTGCGGAAGTCGAAGTCCCACAGCCGCTGGGTCAGCCGCCGGTCGCTGACGAGGTTGTCGAAGGGCGAGAGCAGGGCGGTACGGCCGTGCCACTCGCCGGAGCGGATCGCGGTCAGTTCCGCCTCCGCGTCCGTGTGCACGTACCAGGTCTCGGACGGTTTGCCGCCCTCGACCCGGACGGGAAGGACCTTTCCCTGCCTGGTGAGGTCGCGCAGCACTCCGGGCAGGCCGTCGTACTGGCCGCGCAGGAAGTACTGCTTGATGTCCAGCGGCCGGGCGACCCCGAGAGCGCGCAGTGTGTGCTCCGTGGCCGCCGTGACCTTCTGCTCGGGCGACATCGGCGTCCGGTCGGTGCCGGGAGGCAGGCAGGCGTCCGGCAGGCCCCACAGACGCAGGCCGCCCTCCCGGGCCTGCACCATGACCCGGCCCTGGAGCCAGAGAAAGGTCAGCATCCGCTCGACGTTGCGGCCCGCGGTCCAGCCGGAGGAGGGCCAGTCCATTTCCGCGCAGTCGTCGAAGGCCTCCGTGGGCAGCGGGGTGCCCTCCGCCAGACGGGACAGGATGTGCTTCAGCAGCACCTCGTTGGCGTCCATCCAGACCTGTGTGAAGGACCGGTTGGGCGGCGGGTAGGCGTCCATCGTCGCGCGGTGCAGCGGGTAGTCCTCGGTGAGCACGATGGCCGCCGCGTGCGCCCAGTACTCGAACAGCCAGCGGTCCTGCCACCATGCCGTGGACAGGTGAGGCGCGGCCTCGGCCCCCAGACGGCTCCAGACGACCAGTTCGTGGCTGGGCGCCACGACGCTCACCGGGTCGAGCTGGAGGTACCGCAGCGAGCGCAGAACGGTACGCAGGCCCTCGGGTGTCGGGTCCGGGCGGGAGGCGGTCAGATGCTGCCGGGTCAGAGCGAGCCGGCGGGCCTCCGTCTTGCTGAGCGTCAGGGTCGCTTCGGGACGGGTCATTGCGCTGCTCCTTGCTGCGCCAGCTGCCCGCGGGAACGGGCGGGCCGCCTGGCGCCGTCGCCGGCGCGCGGCCGGCCGGCGGGCTGTACGGGCAGGGGCGCCACCTGCTGCCCGAGCAGGGCGACACGAGTCAGTTCTGCCTTGTTGCCGACGCCCAGTTTGGCGCGGATGCGCTTGACGTAGGTGTCCACCGTGTGCGGACTGATGCCCAGCCGGGTCGTGATCTGACCATGTGTCAGGCCACGGGATATCTGCCGCAGGACCTGCGTCTCCCGGTCGGACAGGTGGCCGTCGGGAAGGGTCACCGGCGTCGGGGCCGGGTAACCGGTGCATCCGCACGGGATCCTCGCGTCGTCACGCCGGCACGGGATCGGTCGGGAACCGGCGGCCACGGCTTGAATGGCCCGCACGATGCAGGCGACCGAACCCCGCTTGTGGACGACGCCGGAGGCGCCGGCCACGAGGTAGGCCTCGTAATCTTCGTCCGGAGCGTGATTGACGACCAGGACAGGTGTGTGAGCGGCCAGTTCGGTGATGAGGTGCGCAGAGCCGACGGGCAGGACCTCGGAGTCGAGAAGGAGGACATCTGTGCGACCTGGAGGGTCTGCCTGGGGCGACCGAGCCGTCACGTCGATTCCCGAACCGTGCAGGACCTGAATGAGCCCGGCCAGAAAGATTGGAGACGCCGTAATTGCCTCGGTTCTTATCATGAATCCCCGTCTTATAGCCGTATTGCTTGACAGCGCATCGGTATTCAGACGCAGAGCAATTGGCTGAGGGCGATTGTGCCGCCGCAACCGATTTCCCCCGCATCGGCCGGATCTCCGCGCATCACTCCCATCGTCTCAACTGCGGTTCTCCAGACCGGGTTTGTTGAGCTCGAACGCAGATGCTATCAGTCAGGTGCGGTCCCACCTGTAGCTGTTTTGGGGGACACGAGAAACTGCGATACAAGGGGTAGAACCAGCCTTATGCGCGCTACTTCCGGCGCGCCCCGGTTCGGGCCCGCCGCCCGGTTCGGCGGCGGGACAGGCCGTTTTCTTCCGGGTGTCTACGCGCCGTCGCTGCAGCGCTTGAGCGACCGCGCGAATGCGTCGAGGGCGAAGGACAGCTCCTCCTGGCTCACCGACAGCGCGGGCCGCAGCCGCACCGAGAGGTCGCCGCCGGGCAGCACGAGCACGCCCTCCTCGCGCAGCACCCCCACGAAGGTGTCACGGAACGCCGTGGACGTCAGATCGAAGGCGCACATCAGGCCGCGCCCCCGGGCGTTGGAGACCAGTCCGGGGAAGCGGTCGGCCAGTGAACGGAGCCCGCCCAGCAACTGCTCGCCCAGGTCTGCGGCCCGCTCGATCAGCCGGTCGCGTTCGATGACCTCCAGCAGACGGCGCGAGCGAACCATGTCCACCAGGCCGCCGGCCCAGGTCGAACCGACCCGTGCGCTGACCCGGAAGACATGGTCGGGGACCAGGTCCACCCGTCGGCCGGCCATGACCCCGCCGACCTGTGCCTTCTTGCCGAAGGCCACCACGTCCGGCTCGATTCCCAGCTGCTGGTACGCCCACGGCGTGCCGGTCAGTCCCACCCCGGTCTGCACCTCGTCGAGCACGAACAGCGCGTCGTGCTGGTGGCACAGCCGCTGCATCGCCTGGAGGAACTCGGGCCGCAGATGCTTGTCGCCGCCCTCGCTCAGGACCGGCTCGGCGATGAAGCACGCGATGTCGTGCTGGTGCGCCCGGAACGCCGCCTCGGCCTGAGCGAGCGCCACCCGCTCGGCCTCCTCGACCTGGGCGAGGTGGTCCGCCAGCGGGAAGCGGACGGCGGGCGTGTCGATGCGCGGCCAGTCGAAGACGGGGAAGCGCTCGGTCTTGACCGGCTCGGTGTTGGTCAGGGACAGGGTGTACCCGCTGCGGCCGTGGAAGGCGTGCTTCAGATGCAGCACCTGCGTACCGAGCGAGGCCGGTCGGCCGACCGCCTCGTTCCGCCGGCTCTTCCAGTCGAACGCGCACTTCAGCGCGTTCTCCACGGCCAGTGCCCCGCCTTCCACGAAGAACAGATGCGGCAGTTCGGGGTCTCCCAGCACCCGGGCGAACGTGGCGACGAACTCCGCGAGTTCCGTGGTGTAGGCATCCGCGTTCGAGGGCTTGTTGGCACCCACCTTGGCCAGGAGCCGGGTGAACTCCGGGTCCTGCGTCACGTCCGGCGGGTTGAAACCCAGTGGGCTGGACGCGTAGAAGGTGAAGAGATCGAGGTAGGAGCGCCCGGTGAGTTCGTCGACCAGCCAGCTGCCGTGACTGCGCTCCAGGTCGAGCACGAACGGGTATCCGTCGACCAGCAGATGCTCGGCCAGACTCGTGTGGACCCGGTCCGGGGTGATGGAACCTGCGCGGCGAAGAGTCATGGGGATTCCTTGCGTCGGGGGCGGGGCACCGTCGGTCAGGAGAAGCTGATGTTCTGGGCGAGGGCCACCTCGCCCGAGTAGTTGACGACGCTGGTCGACCGGCGCATGTACGCGTGCCAGGCGTCCGAGCCGCACGCCCGGCCACCGCCGGTCTCCTTCTCACCGCCGAAGGCGAGGCCGACCTCCGCACCCGACGTGCCTAGATTGACGTTCACCAGCCCGGTGTCCGCGCCCACGGCCGACATGAAGATCTCGGCCTCCTGCTGGTCTCGCGTGAAGATGCTGGCGGACAGCCCCTGCGGGACGTCGTTCTGCAGGGCGATGGCCTCCTCGAGGGAGTCGTAGGTGAGCACGTACAACAGCGGCGCGAATGTCTCCTCCCGCACGACCGGGGTGTGTCCGTCGATCCGCACGACCGCCGGCCGCACGTACGCGGCGGATTCCGCGGCCGTCGCCACCTGTTCGCCGCCCGTGAGCAGCTTTCCGCCGTCGCGTGTGACCCGGGCGATCGCCTCCCGCATGGCCTCGAGCGGGGCCGGGGAGATCAACGGGCCGACGAGGGTGTCCTCCGCGAACGGGTCACCCACCGGCAGCCGTTCGAAGGCCGCGGTCAGCCGGGGCAGCAGCTCGTCCACGACGTCCCGGTGCACGATGAGCCGGCGCAGCGAGGTGCAGCGCTGGCCGGCGGTGCCCGCGACGGCGAAGACCACGGCCGAGAGGGTCAGATCGAGGTCGGCACTGGGGGCGACGATCGCCGCGTTGTTGCCGCCCAGCTCCAGCAGGGAACGTCCGAAGCGGGCCGCCACCCGAGGGCCGACCGAGCGCCCCATCCGCGTCGAACCGGTGGCACTGACCAGTGCCACGCGCCGGTCGTCCACGAGCGCCTCGCCCGTCTCCTTGCCGCCGATCAGCAGGTGGTGGATACCGGCCGGGGCGCCGGTCTCCTCGGCGGCCCGGGCCAGCAGCCGGGCGCAGGCCAGGGAGATCAGCGGAGTCTGCTCGGACGGCTTCCACACCACCGTGTCACCGCACACCAGGGCGATCGTGGTGTTCCAGGACCACACGGCCGCCGGGAAGTTGAAAGCCGAGATGATGCCCACGACGCCCAGCGGGTGCCAGGTCTCGGTCATCCGGTGACCGGGTCGCTCGGACGCGATGACCCTGCCGTACAGCTGACGGGAGAGACCCACCGCGTAGTCCGCGATGTCGATCATCTCCTGGAGCTCGCCGTGCGCCTCGGCCCGGATCTTCCCCGCCTCCAGGGTGATCAGCTCGGCCAGGTCGTCATGGTGCTCCCGCACCAGGTCGCCGAAGCGGCGCACGACGTCGCCGCGGCGCGGGGCCGGAGTGGTGCGCCAGGTGAGGAAGGTGTCATGGGCGGCGGTCACGGCCGCCTCCGTCTCCGTCGCGCCGCTGCCCTTCAGACCGAACAGGTCTTCGCCGGTGATGGGCGTCCGGGCGTACAGGCCGTCGCCTTCCGGGATCACCACCCCGATGCGGTCCAGGCACGCGCGGGCACGCGCACGCAGGTCGTCCGTGGCGGGCAGGACGAGCGAGGTCATGCATCCTCCTGAAGGGTGAGGCAGGCGCAGCCGGTCACGTTCTCGACGACCGGTGGCACCACCTCAGACCGTGACGGAGCGGACAGGTAGCCCCCGGTTCGCGTGACAGGACAGCCTGTCGCGTGCGTCGTACGTTCCTGAGGCAGGGCGCAGGGGGCCCTGTTCGTACCGGCACTGGAGTTGTATAGATGCGCACCGACAGCCCGGCCAGCCAGGACAACGGCATCGACGCGGCGGACCGCCCCTTGTACGACCCGTTCTCCTGGGAACTGCACGAGGACCCCTACCCGGTCTACGCCTGGATGCGGGAGAACGAACCGGTCTACCGCAACGAGGAACGCGACTTCTGGGCCCTGTCCCGGCACGCCGACGTGCTTTCCGCACTGCGCAACCCCAAGCTGTTCTCCAGCCGGAACGGCATCTCGCTGGAGACCGAGCTGTGGGGCCCCGAGGCGTACAAGACCAGCTTCTTCCTCGCCATGGACCCGCCGGAGCACGGCCGGCTGCGCTCCCTGGTCTCCAGCGGCTTCAGCGCCCGGCATGTCAGGGGTCAGGAGGCGCGCATCCGCAAGGCGGCCCGCGAGCGGCTGCTGCCGCTCCTGGAGCAGGGCGAGTTCGACTTCGCCGGCGACTATGCGGCAGCCCTGCCCAACGACATCGTGTGCGACATGGTCGGCATACCCGCCGCCGACTGGGACCTCATCCGCGCCGACACCGACCTGCTGAACATGCGTGAGGACGGCGAGGAGACGCGCCCGCCCGGATCCGTCCAGGCAGCCCTGCGCCTCGCCTCGTACTTCGTCGCGCACGTCAACGAACTGCGGCGCCGTCCCGGCGACGACCTCACCTCGCACCTTCTGGACGTGCGGGTCGACGGCCGGCCGCTGACCGACTCGGAGATCGTCGCCTTCCTCTTCCTGCTGATCACCGCAGGGAACGAGTCGACGGGCAAGGTCATCGGCAATGCCTGGTATCACGGCTGGCTGCACCCCGATGTGAAGCGGGCCGGCCTCGACCACCGGCCGGGCGACTGGACGATGGAGACCTTGCGGTACGACTCGGCCAGCCAGATGGTCGCCCGCACCGTCACCGAGGACACCGTGCTGCACGACGTCCTGCTGCCGGCCGGTGCCCGGGTCGCCCTCCTGCCCGCGTCCGGCAACCGCGACCGCAGGGTCTTCGAGGATCCCGACCGCTACGACCTGGACCGGGACACCGGCCAGCTGATCAGCTTCGGGCACGGCCCGCACTTCTGCCTGGGCGCCGCCCTCGCCAAGCTCGAGATCAGGATCGCCCTGGAGGAGATCGGAGCACACATCTCCGACTACGAGATCGACATGACCTACGCCCGCCGCGTGCACTCCCCGCACCAGCGCGGGTTCGCCGTCCTGCCGACCTCGGTGACGCTGCGCGCCAAGCCGCGCGCCCTGCCGGAGCAGGACGCTCACTGATCGTGCGAGGTCCGGCCTCCGGCATCCGGCTCCCCTGACGCGGAGGCGATGATCCCCGCAAGGACCTCCGGCTGCTGCTGCAGGAAGTAGTGACCTCCGCCGGGCACGGTCGCCAGGTCCACGGACGAACCGAAGCGCTCCCACACCCGGTGCCTGCGCTCGTACTGCGGGGTCTCCGGATCGTCCGTACCGACGACCACGGTGATCGGCGCCCTGAGCGGCTCCGTGCGTCCGCGGCGGGGCCACTGCCGGGTGAAGTACGCCCGGGCGGCAGCCGCGTCATGGCGGAAAGCCCGCATGACGAAGGCGAGTTCGTCGTCGTCCACCACTCCGCGGAATCCGCCGAGCGACTGCAGATAGCGCATCTCCGCCCGGTCGGCCGCCGGACCCTCACGCCGCCGGCGCGGGATACGGCTCTCGTAGAAGGGGTACGAGGCCCCGACGAACAGCCGCTCGACGGTCCGGCCCGAGGACTCCAGGCACCGCACCACCTCGACGGCCAGCGCCACCCCGACACAGTGCCCGTAGACCGAGACCGGACCGTCCACGGTCTTCAGAATCTCGTCCGCGACCTCCCGGGCCACCTCGCCGAGCGGCCGCAGCTGCGGATCGCCGCCGAGCTCGTGGCCCGGCAGCGCCACGGCCAGCAGCGTGCGGCCGGGGCCGAGGCCGGCCGCCAGGGGCTGGTAGCTGATGGCGCTGCCGCCGCCGAACGGCACGCACACCAGGGTGTGCCGTGCCGCCGGATCCTCAGGGGTCAGCCGCAGCAGCAGGCCGGGCTTCTCGGCGGCTTCCAACGCCGCCGCCAGTTCCCGCACGCTCGGGTGCGCGGCGAGCAGCCCCACCGTGGCGCCCTCGATCCGCCGCACGGCCCGGACCGCGGTGAAGGAGTCGCCACCCAGGTGGAAGAAGCTTGTCGTCACATCCACCGCCGGCAGGTCCAGAAGGTCCCGGAAGACCTCGGCGATGCTCTCCTCCCGCGCGGAGGCCGGCGCGTCACCGTCCGTGGCGGTCACCGCCGGAGCGGGGTCGGGCAGCGCGTGCCGGTCCAGCTTGCCGTTGTGGGTCAGCGGCATCGAGGACAGGGCGGTCACCGTGGCCGGAACCATGTAGCGGGGCAGAGCCGAGCGCAGCGCGTCGTGCAGGGCGGCCGTGTCGAGGCCGTCACCGGTGACGTACGCGGCGAGGCGTGATCCCTCGCGCACCGTCACCACCGCTTCCCGGACCGACGGCTGGGCGAGCAGGACCTGCTCCACCTCGCCCAGCTCGATCCGGTAGCCGTGGATCTTCACCTGCTGGTCGATACGTCCGAGGAATTCCAGCGACCCGTCCCGCAGCCTGCGCACCTTGTCGCCGGTCCGGTACAGCCGCCCTCCGGGCCCCGCCAGGTCGTGCGCGACGAACCGTTCCGCGGTCAGCGCCGGGCGGTTGACGTAGCCGCGCGCCAACTGGACACCACTGAGGAAGAGTTCGCCGGGGACCCCGACGGGCACCGGCTCCAGACGCTCGTCCAGGACGTGCGTGCCGGTGTTCGCGACGGCCTCCCCGATCGGGACCACCCCCGCCGGCGCCGGGCGAGCGCAGTCCCACCAGGTGACGTCCACGGCGGCTTCGGTCGGCCCGTACAGATTGTGCAGCTCCACGTGCGGAAGAACGGCACGAAAGCGTTCCACCAGCGGATGCGGGAGCGCCTCGCCGCTGCACATCACCCGGCGCAGGGCAGGCGCCTCGACAGGCTCGTCGAGGAAGAGCTGGAGCATCGACGGCACGAAATGCGCGACGGTGACGGACCGTTCGGCCATGACACGGGCCAGATAGGCGCTGTCCTGGTGCCCGCCGGGCCGGGCCAGGACCATGGTGGCCCCGGTCATCAGCGGCCAGAACAGCTCCCACACCGACACGTCGAAGCTCAGCGGGGTCTTCTGCAGCACCCGGTCGGCAGCACCGAGCGTGAACGTCTCCTGCATCCACGACAGCCGGTTGACGATCGCGCGATGGGTGACGACCACGCCCTTGGGGCGGCCGGTGGAGCCGGAGGTGAACAAAACGTAGGCGGCGTCATCGGGTCGGCCCGGGCATGCCCGGGGCGCCGCCGCCTCGGCATGATCCGCCGAGGTCAGGACCCGCCGTGCTCCGGCCCGGAGGGCCGTCTCCACGTGGTCCGGCGAGGCGAAGGCCACCGTCATGCCCGCCTCGCCGGCCATGAACGCCAGACGCGCGGTCGGCAGCGACGGCTCGAGAGGCAGATAGGAGGCGCCGGCCAGCAGCGCACCCAGCACGCCCGTGACCATGTCCAGGGAGCGGTCGGCACAGACGCCGACGACCTGGCCCGGCCCCGCCCCGGCCGCGGCCAGCGCTCCGGCTGCCCGCCGGGCGCGGTCGAGCAGCTGGGCGTAGGTGAGGGTGCCGTCGTCCGCGAGCACGGCGACCGCGTCCGGGGTCGCCGCCGCCTGGCGTTCCACCAGTTCCGCGAGGGTACGCTCCGCGTCCGGGTAGGTCACGCTCGCCGCCGGCGGGCCTGCCACGCGTTCCGCCGCCGCCGTCAGCACCTCGCCGACCGTGCCGGCGCCGGTGAGCGCCTCCAGGACGCGGTGGAGGTACTCCATCATGTCGTCGACCGTGCCCGGCTCGAACCGTTCGCGGTGGAAGACCAGCCGCACGACCGAGACGGGCGCGGGCGTCACGATCAGGGTCAGCGCCTCACTCGTCTTCTCGAAATCGTTCACCGAACGGATCGAGAACTGCCCGGCCAGCTCCCCGCCGCCGAGGGCGAGCCGGTAGTTGTCCAGGACCACGACGCTCTCGAACAGCGGCTGATCACCGGGCACGCCCGCCCAGGACCGGATCTGCGCCAGCGGCGTGTACTCGTAGCGGCGGGCCGTGGAGTGCAGCGACTGCAGCTCCTGCAGCCATGCGGTCAGGTCGCCGTCCTGGGGCACGGCGACCCGGATCGGCAGGGTGTTGATGAACGACCCGACCATCTCGTCGACGCCCCGCAGTTCGGCGGGCCGTC
>Ga0207873_1000286_pt1 | contig 57163 bp, 53 predicted proteins | sample BGWIniCompost_FD_187373 | JGI IMG/M metagenome (GOLD analysis project Ga0207873, IMG submission 187373) | Cellulose adapted compost microbial communities from Newby Island Compost Facility, Milpitas, CA, USA - BGW Initial Compost (SPAdes)... ...
GCGGATCGTGCACGGCTGGAACCTGCCGCCGTACTACGTCTACGGAGTGCCCGCCGACCCCGAGCGCTACCAGGAGATCGCCTCCGCCCAGGCGGCGCTGCTCGCCGGGCTGGTGCGCCCCTGGCGGGAGAAGTTCCCGGACGTCGAGGTGACCGAGGAGTCCTTCGGCGGCACCCCCTCCGTCCGTCTGGTCGAGGCCTCCGCCACCTCCTCGCTGGTGATCGTCGGACGCCGGATGCGCCGGCACGCCATCGGCACCCGCATCGGCTCCGTCACCCACGCCGTGCTGCACCACGCCACCGCCCCGGTCGCGGTGATCCCTTACCACTGAGACCCCACAGCGCACGGACATCCCGTGCGGCGCGCACATTGCGCCACATGCCGCCGTACGCACGCGAGGGGCATCACACCGGCACAGACTGGTACTCCCTGCTGATGCCCGGCGCGGAGCGCACCCGCCGACCACTCACGGAGCCAGCCATGCCCGAGGACCGGCACACCGGACCCAGTGACGAGGAACTGCGCACCCTGGACGCCCACTGGCGCGCCGCCAACTATCTCTCGGCGGGCCAGATCTACCTGCTGGACAACCCGCTCCTGACCGAACCCCTCAGGCCCGAGCACATCAAACCCAGACTGCTCGGCCACTGGGGCACCTCACCGGGCCTGAACCTGGTGTACACCCACCTCAACCGGGTCATCCGGGCCCGCGACCTGGAGGCGCTGTGCATCTGGGGGCCCGGCCACGGCGGGCCCTCCGTCCTCGCCAACTCCTGGCTGGAGGGCACCTACGGCGAGACCTACCCGGACGTCGGCCGGGACGCGGCCGGCATGGCACGCCTGTTCCGGCAGTTCTCCTTCCCCGGCGGCGTGCCCAGCCATGTCGCCCCCGAGGTCCCCGGCTCCGTCCACGAGGGCGGCGAGCTCGGCTACTCCCTCGCCCACGCCTACGGAGCCGCGTTCGACAACCCCGGCCTTGTGGTGGCCTGCGTGATCGGCGACGGCGAGGCCGAGACCGGCCCGCTCGCCGCCTCCTGGCACTCCAACAAGTTCCTCGACCCCGTCCACGACGGCGCCGTCCTGCCGATCCTGCACCTCAACGGCTACAAGATCGCCAACCCCACCGTCCTCGCCCGCCTCCCCGAGCCCGAGCTCGAGGAACTGCTGCGCGGCTACAACCACGACCCGATCACGGTGAGCGGCGACGACCCGGCCACCGTCCACCGGGCCATGGCCGTCGCCATGGACACCGCCCTCGACCGCATCGCCGCGGCCCAGCGCGCCGCCCGCGAGCACGGCGCAACCGAGCGGGTCCGCTGGCCGGTGATCGTGCTGCGCACGCCGAAGGGCTGGACCGGCCCCGCCGAGGTGGACGGCGAACCCGTCGAGAACACCTGGCGCTCCCACCAGGTGCCGCTGCCCGGCGTCCGCGAGAACCCCGAGCACCTGCGGCAGCTCGAGGCCTGGCTGAAGTCGTACCGCCCCGAAGAGCTCTTCGACGCCGACGGCCGGCCCGTCGGTGAGGTCCTCGCCTGCGTTCCCGAGGGCGACCGCCGTCTCGGCGCCACCCCGCACGCCAACGGCGGCCGGCTGCTGCGCGAACTGCCGCTGCCGGACCTCGACGAGTTCGCCGTCCCCGTGGACAAACCCGGCACCACCCTGCACGAACCCACCCGCGTCCTCGGCGGCCTGCTCGCCCGGGTGATGCGGGACACCGAGGCCCGCCGGGACTTCCGGCTGGTCGGCCCCGACGAGACCGCCTCCAACCGCCTCGACGCCGTCTTCGACGCCAGCGGCAAGGCCTGGCAGGAGCGCACCCTCGCCGTCGACGAGCACCTCGACCGGCACGGCCGCGTCATGGAGATCCTCTCCGAGCACATGTGCCAGGGCTGGCTCGAGGGCTATCTGCTCACCGGGCGGCACGGCCTGTTCTCCTGCTACGAGGCGTTCGTGCACATCGTCGACTCGATGGTCAACCAGCACATCAAATGGCTGCGCACCTCGCGCGAACTGACCTGGCGCGCCCCGATCGCCTCCCTCAACTACCTGCTCACCTCGCACGTCTGGCGCCAGGACCACAACGGCTTCTCCCACCAGGACCCCGGCTTCGTCGACCACGTGCTCAACAAGAGTCCGGGGGTCGTCCGGGTCTACCTCCCCCCGGACACCAACACCCTCCTCTCCGTCGCCGACCACGCCCTGCGCAGCCGCGACTACGTCAATGTCATCGTGGCCGGCAAGCAGCCCTGCCACGACTGGCTGACCATGGACGCCGCCCGCGCCCACTGCGCCCGCGGCGCCGGCGTCTGGGAGTGGGCCGGCACCGAGAACGGCGGCGAGCCCGACGTGGTCCTCGCCTGTGCCGGCGACGTCCCCACCCAGGAGGTCCTGGCCGCGGCCCAACTGCTGCGCCGCCATCTGCCCCGGCTCGCGGTCCGTGTCGTCAACGTGGTCGACATCGCCCGGCTGATGCCCCGCGAGGAGCACCCGCACGGCATGACCGACCACGAGTACGACGGCCTTTTCACCACGGACAAGCCGGTGATCTTCGCCTACCACGGCTACCCGTGGCTGATCCACCGCCTCGCCTACCGCCGCACCGGCCACCGGCACCTGCACGTCCGCGGCTACAAGGAGTCCGGCACCACCACCACGCCCTTCGACATGGTGGTCCGCAACGACCTCGACCGGTACCGGCTCGTCATGGACGTCATCGACCGGGTGCCCGGCCTCGCCGTCCGCGCCAACGCCGTGCGCCAGCGCATGGCCGACGCCCGCACCCGTCACCACGCGTACATCCGTGAGCACGGCACCGACATGCCCGAGGTCGCCGAGTGGAGCTGGAACCCGTGAGCGCCGGGTGCCCTCTTGTGAACCGGTAGGCTGCACGGGCCGCCCGCCCCGACCGGCGCGCGGCCCGCAGACAGAGAACGCAGCTCGGGGATCGGAAGGAATCGGCGTTGCACGTCCAGGAATGGCTCGAGACCGTGCCCGCGGTCGCCGTCTACGCGCTGGTGGGAGTGGTCATCGGACTGGAGAGCCTGGGCATTCCGCTGCCGGGTGAGATCATCCTGGTCTCCTCGGCCCTGCTCGCCTCCCAGCACGGCGACATCGACCCGGTGATCCTCGGCGCCTGCGCCACCGCCGGCGCGATCATCGGCGACTCCATCGGCTACGCCATCGGTCGCAAGGGCGGACGCCCGCTGCTCGCCTGGCTCGGCAGGAAGTTCCCCCGCCACTTCAGCGAGGGGCACATCGCCACCGCCGAGCGCTCCTTCCAGAAGTGGGGCATGTGGGCCGTCTTCTTCGGCCGTTTCGTCGCACTGCTGCGCATCTTCGCCGGCCCGCTGGCGGGCGTGCTGCGCATGCCGTACTGGAAGTTCCTCACCGCCAACGTCCTCGGCGGCATCCTCTGGGCGGGCGGTACCACGGCCGTCATCTACTACGTGGGCATCGTCGCCGAGGCCTGGCTGAAGCGCTTCTCCTGGCTGGGCCTGGTGGCGGCGGTCCTCATCGGCCTCACGTCCATGCTGGTCCTGAAGCGCAAGGCGAAGAAGGCACAGACGGCACAGACGGCGGAGACGGCGGCCGGGGCGGAAGCGGCGACGCGCGAGACCGCCACCGCCACCACGGACTGACCCTGGCGGGCCCCCCGCACCCGGACGCGCCCGCGCGGCCATGGCGCCCGCCGGCCGAGCGCCACCGGGCGCCCGCGCCCGGTGGCCGCGCGGGGCAGCCCCCGTGTCCTCGCCTACGCCCGGAACTCGTCCCGGTGCGTGCGCGCCAGGTCCGTGTACACGGCGCCGTTCAGGGTGAGCCCCTCGCGTTCCTCCGCGGTCAGCTCGCGCCTCACCTTCGCCGGGACGCCGGCGACCAGGGAGCCCGCGGGCACGACCATGCCCTGCGGGACCAGGGCCTGAGCGGCGACGAGGGAGCCGGCGCCGATCACCGCGCCGTTCAGCACCGTCGCACCCATGCCGATCAGGCAGTCGTCCTCGACGGTCGCCCCGTGCACCACCGCGTTGTGGCCGATGGAGACCCGCTCACCGACCCGCACCGGGAACCCCGGGTCGGCGTGCAGCGTGCAGTTGTCCTGCACATTGCTGCCGGCGCCCACGGAGATCGACTCCACGTCGCCCCGCAGCACCGCGCCGTACCAGACACTCGCCCCCGCCTCCAGGGTCACGTCCCCGACCACGGACGCGGTCGGCGCCACGAACGCCTCCGGGTCCACCTTCGGTTCCCTGCCGCCCACACCGGTGATCAGCGCCTCGTGCGTCATCTCGCCTCCTCGTCGGTCCGAGAACGAACCGTACGTCACACCCGTGGGGTGAAGATCACAGCCCCCGGACGGCCCGGCGGCATCGTCCGCTCAGTACGGTGAATCCGTGCCGAAGAGCAAGAACACGTTCTCGTCCTGGCCGCGCCGCCTCGCGCAGCGCGCGGTCCATGCGGGCTGGGCGTGGATCCAGCGCACGGGCTCGGTGACCGCCGACAACCCCGGCCGGCTGCGCTTCGGCGCGATCGGCGAGTCCACCCGCCTGGCGTTCCCGCTCGGCACCGTCTTCGGCGAACCCTGGATCCACCTCGGCTCGCACTGCATCATCGGCGAGCAGGTCACCCTCACCGCCGGACTCATGCCCGACCTGGATCTCGGCCCCGAGCCGATCCTGCGCATCGGCGACGGCGTCGTCCTCGGACGCGGCAGCCACGTCATCGCCGACACCAGCGTCACCATCGGCAGCGACTGCTACTTCGGCCCGTACGTCTACATCACCTCCACCAACCACTCCTACGACGACCCGCACCAGCCCATCGGCAAGCAGTGGCCCCGGATGGAGCCCGTGGAGATCGGGCCGGGCTGCTGGATCGGCACCGGCGCGGTGATCCTGCCGGGCGCGCGCATCGGCCGGAACGTGGTGGTGGCCGCGGGCGCGGTGGTCCGGGGCACGGTGCCCGACCATGCCGTGGTCGCCGGTGCCCCCGCCCGCGTGGTCCGGCGCTGGACGCCCGCCGACGGCTGGCAGCCGCCCCTGCGCACGCCCGCCCCGGTACCGATCCCGGAGGGGACCACTCCGGACCAGCTGCGGGCGCTGTCCGGACTCGGCGACGCGGACATCGAGCGGCTGGCGGAGCTGGAACCGGAAGGCTGATCCACCCCGCGCCCCGCCGTACCGCCCCGCAGTACAGTTCGCTGCACGGACAGGTGCATCCGATGCCACCACGTGCGCCGGACCGCGGTCCCGCCGCAGTCGGCACACACGGCCGCGCCTCCCGCACCGCAGAACCGCCGGCGCACCCGCCGGCCCGCACGGAAGTGAACCGAACGGACCCATCGTGACGGACCTCGAGCTGCTCACCCAGTCCCTCGCGCGCAACGTCAGGCGCTGGCGCACCGAGCGCGGCTTCACCCTGGACGCGCTCGCCGCCCGCGCCGGAGTGAGCCGCGGCATGCTGATCCAGATCGAACAGGCCCGCACCAATCCCAGCATCGGCACCGTCGTCAAGATCGGGGACGCCCTCGGCGTCAGCGTCCCCACGCTGCTCGACTACGAGCGCGGCCCGCAGGTCCGTGTCGTCCCCGCCGATCAGGCGGTGCGCCTGTGGCACACCGAGGCAGGCAGCTGGAACCGGCTGCTCGTCGGCACCGAGGCTCCCGGACCGCTGGAGATGTGGGACTGGCGGCTGATGCCGGGCGAGTCCAGCGACTCCGACCCTCACCCGGCCGGCACCTTCGAGCTGCTGCACGTCACCGCCGGCGAACTCACCCTCACCGTGGACGGCGAGGAGCACCGGGTGCCGGCGGGCGCCAGCGCCTCCTTCGAGGCCAATGTCCCGCACGTCTACGGCAACCGGGGCGATGTGCCGATGGAGATGGTGCTGACCGTCTCCGTGCCGCCCGTCCACTGACCCGTCCGCCCAGGTGGGTTACGGTGCGGTCATGCGCGCACCGATCGGAGACTTCGACCACGCCACCCCCGCCCCCGAGTGCCTCGACGAGCTCGCCCCGCCGGTCGCCGCCGCCGTCCGCGCCTGGAGCGGCAGCGTGCCCGCCGAACAGATCGTCTACGTGGACACCGACCCGCGCTGGGCGGACACCGCCGTCTTCGTCGAGCACTACGGGCAGGACCTGCTGGACAAGTCGGCCAACTGCGTGATCGTGGCCGCCAAACGGGGCGGCGAGCGCACCCTCGCCGCATGCCTGGTCCTGTCCACCACCCGGGTCGACGTCAACAATGTGGTGCGCCGCCAACTGGGCGCCCGCAAGGCGTCGTTCGCCCCGATGGAGACGGCCACGGGGGAGACCGGCATGGAGTACGGCGGCATCACCCCGATCGGCCTGCCGGACGGCTGGCCCCTCCTGGTGGACGCGGCCGTCGCCGACCTGCCGTACGCCCTCGTCGGCAGCGGCCGCCGCAGGGGCAAGCTGCTGGTCCCGGGCAAGGCCTTCGCCGAACTGCCCAACGCCGTCGTCCTGGAGGGTCTCGGCATCTGACCGGTACGGCCGGCGGCGGCCGTACCGGGCCGCACGAGCACCCCCTCAAGCGGTACCGTTCCCTCCCGCCTCCACCACGAGTTGACGGGCCGTCATCACCGGGTCCGCCCGCAGCAGTTCCCGGTGACGGACCTGATGCCGCTCCGGGCCCCGCACCGCGCATGCCTCGGTCACGCGGGCGCGGGCGTGCTGTTGGACGAACTCCCGCGGGTCAACCGCGCTGGGGGAGCCCGAGCCGGGGGATCTCGATCGCCGGGCAGCGGTCCATCACCATCTCCAGGCCCGCCGCGCGGGTCCGCTCGTAGGCCGCCTCGTCGATCACGCCGAGCTGGAACCAGACGGCCTTGGCGCCCCTGGCCACCGCCTCGTCCGCGACGGCGCCGGCGAGGTCGCTGTTGACGAACACGTCCACGACGTCCACATCGAAGGGGATGTCGGCGAGCGAGGGGTAGCCCTGCTCGCCGTGCACGGTCTCGGCCTTGGGGTGCACGGGGACCACGCGCTTGCCGAACCTCTGCAGCACCTGGGCGACGCCGTACGCGGCGCGCCGCCGGTTGTTCGACAGCCCCACCACGGCCCAGGTGTCACCCAGCTCGGTGAGGATCTTGCGGACCGTTGCATCGTCGCCGTACACCGTGCGCCTCCCGGGACGTGATGAGCCGTAAAAGACCGTGCACGGGCGACAACCGCGCCGGAGGCCCGGTGATTCCCGGCGCCCGGCGAGGATGTGCCGCCCCCGCCGTGCGCGGCCCGCGGCCCGCGCCCCGACCACGCCCTCGTCGAATACCGCAACGAGTGCCCGAAAAGCCGAGCGAGATGCCTGCACGCGGGCGCTCGCGCGCCTACGCTCGGCTCGTGCTGCGCATCACCGACGCCCGAACCGGCGCACTCGTGGACGCCGCCCCCGCCAGGCGGGGGCTGACCCGCATCGAGGCCCACACCAGTGGCTTCGACCCCACGAATCTGCGGGTCCTGCTCGTCGCCGACCTCCTGGTGCGTGCCCTGGAACTCGGCGGCACCCCGGTGTGGGCGATGCTCTCCGGCGAACGCGAACGCGCCGAGCTGCGCGCCGCGGGCGCGGCCCTCGGTGTGCGGCCCCTGGAGGACGCGCACGACGCCGGGACCGGGCTGGGCGAGGCGCAGGTGCTGCACGTCCTCGCCGACGACAGCGCCGCGGCGCCCGAAGGGGTGCGCGTGGCGGTGGCTCCGGCGCACGGCGAGGGGATCCCCGGCGCATCCGACGGCACGGACCCCGCAGCCCTCCGGCTCGCTCTGCTCTCCCGTCCCCGCGGCACGGCCGTGCGGCTCGGCGCCGAGGACCTGGACGAGGCCGCCAGGACCCTCGCCGAGTGGCGCGGCGCGGTCGCCGGCTGGGCGCACCACCCCTCGCGGCCCATTCCCGACCCGGTGCGCGCCGACCTGCGTGCCGCCTGGGAGAACGACCTGGACGTGCCCGGAGTCCTGCGCGTGCTGCGCGAGGTGGCGAGCGTCCCCGGCATCCCGGACGGCGCCCGCTTCGAGACGTACGCCTACGCCGACCGGCTGCTCGGCGTCGACCTCACCCGCGACCTCGGGACCCCGGCATGACCGGACCCTCGGAGACCGGGCCGCCGCGCCGGCTCGTGGTGCTGCGCCACGCCAAGTCGGCCCGGCCGGAAGGCGTCGCCGACCACGAGCGCCCGCTGGCACCGCGCGGGCTCAGGGACGCGCCCGCCGCCGGACGGGCCCTGGCCGCGGCCGGTCTGCTGCCCGGTCTCGCCGTCTGCTCCACGGCCGTGCGCGCCCGCCGCACCTGGGAACTGGCCGCGGGGGAGTGGGCGACGGTGCCGCCGGTCCGCTACGACCGTCGCCTGTACGGTGCCGGCACCGCGGACCTGCTCGCCGTGGTCCGCGAGGCGCCCGAGGAGGTCCGCACGCTCCTGCTGGTCGGCCACAACCCCGGCCTGGAGGAACTGGTCCTGGAGCTGGCGGGCGACGCGGTCGGCGACACCCTCGCGGCCGTCCGCACCAAGTTCCCCACCGCGGCCGTCGCCGTCCTCGCCTGGCACGGCACCGCCTGGCGGGACCTGGACACCGGCGGCGCGCTCCTGACCTCGGTGACCGTCCCGCGAGGGACCCACTAGCCGGGGACCCACCAGCCCGGACGCGCCGCCCCCGGGCGGGCGCGCATAGGCTGGTCCGATGCAGGACGAGTACCGCACCGTCGCCCGCCCGGGTGTGCACGAGACCGAGATCAACCGTTCCCGTTTCCTGTGCTCCCTCGCCCCGGCCGCCACCGAACAGGAGGCGCAGGAGTTCATCGCCGCCGTCCGCAAGGAGCACGCCGACGCCACCCACAACTGCTGGGCCTACGTCATCGGCGCCGACGCCTCCGTGCAGAAGGCCAGCGACGACGGCGAACCCGGCGGCACCGCCGGGGTGCCCATGCTGCAGATGCTGCTGCGCCGCGACATGCGCTACGTCGTCGCCGTGGTCACCCGCTACTTCGGGGGGGTCAAGCTCGGCGCGGGCGGCCTGATCCGCGCCTACGGGGGCGCCGTCGGTGAGGCGCTCGACGCCCTCGGCACCGTCACCCGGCGCCGCTTCCGGCTGGCCACCGTCACCGTCGACCACCAGCGGGCCGGCAAGATCCAGAACGATCTGCGCGCCACCGGACGCGAGGTGCGCGACGTGCGCTACGGCGAGCAGGTCACCATCGAGATCGGGCTGCCCGACGCGGACGTGGACGCCTTCCGCGCCTGGCTGGCCGATGCCACCGCCGGGACCGCGGGATTCGAACTGGGCGGGGAGGCGTACGGGGACGCCTGAGCCCGCCCGGCCCGCGCCGCGCGGCGGCCGTGCCGGGCGGCGGCCGAGCCTGCCCGAACCGGCGGCACCCGACGTGCACTCCGGGTGCATGGCGGACGTACTGGGTGAGATGTGACGGTGTGAACGCCGTGAACGGTGGCGATACGGGAGCAACCGCCCGTGCTGTCGGACCCGGCGGTTAGTCTCGGGGATCATGAGACTGCTGCACACTTCCGACTGGCACCTCGGCCGGGCGTTCCACCGGGTCGGCATGCTCGGCGCCCAGGCCGAGTTCATCGGCCACCTGGTGGAGACCGTGCGGGAGCGCGACGTCGACGCCGTGGTCGTGTCGGGAGACGTGTACGACCGCGCTGTGCCGCCGCTCGCCGCCGTCGAGCTGTTCGACGACGCCCTGCACCGCCTCGCCGGCCTCGGGGTGCCGACGGTGATGATCTCCGGCAACCACGACTCCGCTCGCCGCCTCGGCGTCGGCGCCGGGCTCCTCGGGCGCGCCGGCATCCATCTGCGCACCGAGCCGTCCGCCTGCGGCACACCGGTACTGCTGTCCGACGCCCACGGTGACGTCGCCTTCTACGGGTTGCCCTACCTCGAACCGGCCCTGGTCAAGGACGAGTTCGGGGTCGAACGGGCGGGCCACGAGGCGGTGCTCGCCGCCGCCATGGACCGCGTCCGCGCCGACCTCGCCGCCCGCCCGGCCGGCACCCGCAGCGTGGTCCTCGCCCATGCCTTCGTCACCGGCGGCCAACCCAGCGACAGCGAACGGGACATCACCGTGGGCGGAGTCGCCGCCGTGCCCGCGGGCGTCTTCGACGGCGTCGACTATGTGGCGCTCGGGCACCTGCACGGCTGTCAGACGCTCAGCGAACGCATCCGCTACTCCGGCTCCCCGCTGGCCTACTCCTTCTCCGAGGCCGGCCAGCGCAAGAGCATGTGGCTGATCGACCTGGACGCCGGGGGAGCCGTCACCGCCGAACGCGTCGACTGCCCGGTGCCCCGGCCGCTCGCCCGCATCCGCGGCACCCTGGAGGAGCTGCTCGCCGACCCCGCGCTCACCCCGCACGAGCAGGCCTGGGTCGAGGCCACCCTCACCGACCCGGTCCGCCCCGCCGACCCCATGGCCCGGCTCACCGAGCGCTTCCCGCACACCCTCAGCCTGGTCTTCGACCCCGAACGCGCCCCCGACGACCCCGGAGTCTCCTACGCCCGCCGCCTCGCCGGACGCAGCGACCAGCAGATCGCGGAGGACTTCGTGGCCCACGTGCGCGGCGCCGGACCCGACGAACGGGAACGCGCCGTGCTCCGCGACGCCATCGACGCCGTGCGCGCCGACGAGGCCCTGCAGGAGGTGGCCCGGTGAGGCTGCACCGCCTCGACATCACCGCCTTCGGCCCCTTCGGCGGCTCCCAGAGCGTCGACTTCGACGCCCTGTCCGCCGCCGGGCTCTTCCTGCTGCACGGCCCCACCGGCGCCGGCAAGACCTCCGTCCTGGACGCCGTCTGCTACGCGCTGTACGGCGCCGTCCCCGGCGCCCGGCAGGGCGGCCAGGGCATGTCCCTGCGCAGCGACCACGCCGCCCCGGCCACCCGCACCTCCGTCACCCTCGACCTCACCGTCGCCGGACGCCGCCTCGAGATCACCCGGCAGCCGCCCTGGGAACGCGCCAAGAAACGCGGCACCGGCACCACCCTCGACAAGGCCCAGACCTGGCTGCGGGAGTACGACGCGGCCGCCGGCGGCTGGAAGGACCTCAGCCGCTCGCACCAGGAGATCGGCGAGGAGATCACCCAGCTGCTCGGCATGAGCCGCGAGCAGTTCTGCCAGGTGGTGCTGCTGCCCCAGGGCGACTTCGCCCGCTTCCTGCGCGCCGACGCCGAGGCCCGCGGCAAGCTGCTCGGCCGGCTCTTCGACACCCGCCGCTTCGCCGAGGTCGAGAAGCGGCTCGCCGAGCGCCGGCGCGCCACCGAGACCCAGGTGCGCGACGGCGACGCCGCCCTGCTCGCCGACGCCCACCGCATGCAGCAGGCCGCCGGCGAGGCCATGGACCTGCCCGGACTGGCGCCCGGCGACCCCGGCCTCGCCGACGCCGTGCTGAGCGCCGCCGCCGTCGCCCGCAGCACCGCACGCGAGCAGCTCGACATCGCCCGCCGCCGGCTCGCCGCCGCCGAGTCCGCGCGGACCGCCGCCGACCGCGCCCTGCACGAGACCCGCGAACGCGACCGGCTGCAACGGCGGTTCGCCGAGGCCCGCGAGCGCGCCGCACGCCTCGAGGAGCGGGCCGGCGCACACCAGGAGACCCAGCGGCGCATGGAGCGGGCCCGCAAGGCCGAGACGGTCGCCCCCGCCCTGGACCTGCGCGAGGCAGCCGAGCTCGAGCACCGGCGCGCCGCCGACGCCGAGACCCGTGCCCGTGCCCTGCTGCCGGCCCCCCTCGCCGACGCCGGCGCGACCGCCCTGACCGACGCCGCCCGCCGCGCCGCCGAGGAACTGGGCGGACTGGAGTCCGCGCGCCGCGCCGAGCGCAGACTCGCCGAACTCCTCGACGAACGTGCGGGCCTGGACCGCCAGGAGCGCGCCGACGAGGAGATCCTCCAGGAGGCCGAGGCCTGGCTGGCCGGCTGGGAGGAGACCCGTACCGCCCTGCAGAATGCCGTCGACGGCGCCCGGCAGGCCGCCACCAGGAGCGAACAGCTCGCCGAGCGCCGTGAGCCCGCCCGCCGCAGACTCGACGCGGCCCGCCGGCGCGACCGGCTCGCCGCCGAAACCGAGGAGGCCCGCGGCCGCGCCCTCGCCTCGGCCGAGCGCGCCGCCGGGGCCCGCAAGCGCTGGCTGGACCTCAAGGAACAGCGCCTCGACGGAATCGCCGCGGAACTGGCCGCCGCCCTCACCGACGGGGAGCCCTGCGCCGTCTGCGGCTCCAGGGAGCATCCCGCGCCCGCCCGCAAGGACGCCGGGCACGTCGACCGCGCCGCCGAGGAGCGCGCGCTGAAGGACTACCAGCTCGCCGAGGAGCAGCACGCCGAGGACGAACGCCGCCACGCCGGGCTGCGGGAAGCCCTCGCCGCGGCCACGGCGGAGGCCGGCGACACCCCCGCCGAGCAACTGGCCCGGGAGCTGCGGGAGCTCGAGCACGCTCACGCGGAGGCACGCGAGGCCGCCTCCGGACTGCACGCCGCGCAGGAACGGCTGCGCCAGGCCGAGCACGAGCACCAACTGCGCGTCTCCGCCCAGCGCGAGGCCGCCGTCCGGGCCGCCGCCCGGGTGGGCCACCGCGACCGGCTCGAGCGGGAACGGGCCACGCTGGAGGAGGAACTGGCCCAGGCGCGGGGCGAGGCGCCCAGCGTCGCCGCGCGCGCCGCACAGCTGGAGCAGAGCGTCGCCCGGCTCACCGACGCCGCCGAGGCCGCCCGCGCCGCCGAGGAGACCGCCAGGAGGCTCAAGGCCGCCGACGCCCGGCTCGCCGACGCCGCCTTCCGGGCCGGTTTCGACACCCCGCAGGCCGCCGCCGACGCCCTCCTCGACGCCGCCGCCCACCGCGAGCTGCAGCGGCGCCTGGACGCCTGGCAGCAGGAGGAGGCCGCGGTGCGCACGGTCCTCGCCGAGCACGAGACGCTCACCGCCGCCGCCCAGCCGCCCGCCGATGTGCTCGCCGCCGAGCGGGCCGCCGCGGAGGCGGACCGCAGGGTGCGCGAGGCCGCCTCCGCCCGGGACGCCGCCGACCGCCGCTGCATGGAGCTGGACCGGCTCTCCGCGCGGGTCGCCGCATCGGTGCGAAGGCTGGCGCCGCTGCGTGAGGAGCACGACCGGGTGGCCCGCATGGCGGGCCTCACCGCCGGCACGGCGGCCGACAACGAACGCAAGATGCGCCTGGAGTCGTATGTGCTCGCGGCCCGTCTCGAGCAGGTCGCCGCCGCCGCGTCCGCGCGACTGCAGCGCATGTCGTCCGGCCGCTACACCCTGGTGCACTCCGACGACCGCACCGGACGCGGCCGCAGCGGCCTCGGCCTGCACGTCGTCGACGCCTGGACCGGGCGCGAGCGGGACACCTCCACGCTCTCCGGCGGCGAGACGTTCTTCGCGTCCCTCGCCCTCGCCCTGGGCCTCGCCGACGTGGTCACCGACGAGGCGGGCGGGGTGCGGCTCGACACCCTGTTCATCGACGAGGGCTTCGGCAGCCTCGACGACCAGACCCTCGACGAGGTGCTGGACGTCCTGGACTCCCTGCGCGAACGCGACCGCAGCGTGGGCATCGTCAGCCATGTCGCCGATCTGCGGAGGCGCATCCACGCCCAGCTGGAGGTGGTCAAGGGCAGATCCGGCTCGGTGCTGCGGCAGCGCGGGACCGGCTGAGCCCATCGGAGGCGCGCCGGGCGCGCCCGGCGGAAAACGGCGTGCGTCCGGGCCCGGCACCGGCCATCATGACCGGTCATGCCCCGACTTCCGCACCCCGCCCCCGAAGAACTCCGCCGTGACCCCCTGCCGCTGCGCGGCCGGACCGCCCTGGTCACGGGCGCCAGCCGGCGCGCCGGGATCGGCCATGCCGTCGCCCGGCGCCTGGCCGCCTACGGAGCGAGCGTGTATCTGCACCACCATGTGCCGCACGACGCCGGCCGGCCCTGGGGCGCCGACCGGATCGAGGAGGTGACCGCCTCCGTCACCGAGGCGCTCGGCGATCCGCAGGCACGCGTGATCGCCGGACCCGGCGACCTCGCCGATCCGGCCGTGCCCGCCGAACTGCTCGACCGCGCCGTCGAGGCCCTCGGCGGCCGGCTCGACATCCTCGTCGCCAACCACGCCCTCAGCGGCAGCGACGGCGACCTCGACACCGTCGACGCGGCCATGCTCGACGCCCACTGGGCCGTCGACACCCGCTCGGTCCTGCTGCTCGTCCAGGCGTTCGCCCGGCACCGGGCGACCCTCGCTCCCCGCACGCCCGGCGGGCGCGTGGTGATGATGACCTCCGGGCAGGACATCGCGAACGGCATGCCCGGCGAGATCGCCTACGCACTGCAGAAGGGCGCCCTGGCCTCCATCACCCGCTCGCTGGCGACGACCCTCGCCGGCCAGGCCGTCACCGTGAACACCGTCAACCCCGGCCCCGTGGACACCGACTACATGACCGGCGAGGCCTACGAGGCCATCGCCGCGATGTTCCCCGCGGGCCGCTGGGGCATGCCGGACGATCCCGCCCGCCTCATCGCATGGCTGGCCACCGACGAGGCGGACTGGATCACCGGGCAGGTCATCTCCTCCGAGGGCGGCTTCCGCCGCTGACCGGGCCTACAGGGCGGCCAGTTCGTCGACCAGGTCGTCCAGGCCGAGCGAGCCCTGCGACAGGGCCGCCATGTGCCAGGCCTTCAGGTCGAAGGAACCGCCGTGCCGCTGACGGGCCTTCTCCCGGCCCAGCAGCCAGGCCCGCTCGCCCAGCTTGTAGCCGATCGCCTGGCCCGGGATCGTCAGGTACCGGGTCAGCTCGCTCTCCACGAAGTCCGCCGGACGGCTGCTGTGCGCGCCGAAGAACTCCTGCGCCAGCTCCGGGGTCCAGCGCTCACCCGGGTGGAACGGCGAGTCCGCCGGGATCTCCAGCTCCAGGTGCATGCCGATGTCGACGATGACCCGCGCGGCCCGCATCATCTGGGCGTCCAGATACCCGAGCCGCTCCTCCGCGTCCGTCAGGAAGCCCAGCTCGTCCATCAGCCGCTCCGCGTACAGCGCCCAGCCCTCGCAGTTGGCGCTCACCATGCCGACGGTGGCCTGGTAGCGGGAGAGGCTGTCCGCCACGTGCACCCACTGCGCCAGCTGCAGGTGATGGCCGGGGACACCCTCGTGGTACCAGGTCGACACCAGGTCGTAGACCGGGAAGCGGGTCTGGCCCATCGTCGGCAGCCAGGTGCGGCCGGGCCGGGAGAAGTCCTCCGACGGAGGGGTGTAGTACGGGGCAGCCGCGCTGCCCGGCGGGGCGATCTTCGACTCCACCCTGCGCACCCGCTCCGCCAGGTCGAAGTGGGTGCCGTCCAGCGACTCGATCGCCCGGTCCATCAGCCCCTGGAGCCAGTCGCGCACCTCGTCCACGCCCTCGATGTGCCGGCCGTGCTCGTCCAGGTGGGCCAGCGCCACCCACGGGGTCTTCGCGCCCGGCAGGACCTTCTCCGCCTCCTTCTTCATCTCGCCGAGGATCCGGTGGAACTCCGACCAGCCGTAGGCGTACGCCTCGTCCAGGTCGAGGTCGGTGCCGTTGAAGTAGCGGGACCAGCGGGCGTACCGCTCCCGGCCCACCGTGTTCGGGGCGCCCTCGACGGCCGGGGCGTACGTGTCGCGCATCCAGTCGCGCAGCTCGGCCACCGCGGCGGTCGCGCCACGCGCGGCCTGGTCCAGTTCGGCCCGCAGCGCCTCCGGTCCCGCCGAGGCGAAGTCCTCGAACCAGCCCCGGCCCTCGCCCGTGTCGGCCCACTCGGTGAGCTGCCCGATGAACGCCTCGGTCGGACGCGGCGCCGCGTACAGCTTGCGCTCCAGGCCCAGTTCCAGGGACTGCCGGTAGCCGGCCAGCGCGCCCGGCACCGCGCGCAGCCGCTCGGCGATCGCCGCCCAGTCCTCCTCCGTCCGGGACGGTGTCACGGTGAACACCTCACGCACCGGATGCACCACGGTCCCCAGATTGCCCACCGAGCGCAGGCCCTCCTCGGCCTCGTGCACGGCGAGTTCGGCGGTGAGCCGCTCGCGCAGCAGCCGGGCGCAGCGGCGCTCGATGTCGCTGTCGGCGCCGGGGAGGCGCTCGGCCTCGTCGAGCCGGGCGAGGGTGGCCCGCTGAAGCTCCGCGAGCGCCTCCTGGCCCGCGGGGGAGAGGTCGGGCAGCTTGGCGGAGCTCTCCCTCACACCGAGGTAGGTACCGGTCACCGGGTCGAGGGCGATCAGCTCGTCGACGTAGGCGTCGGCGACTTGGCGGGGCAGCGCGTTGTTGGTCTGTGACATGCGGACCATCCTGGTACGCGGCCCGCCGCACGTCACCCGGATTGAGCCGAGGGCGAAGGCGGCAGCAGCGGCCCGCAGTCCCACTGCTGGAAGATCAGCCGCGTCTCCACCCGGGCCACCTCACGCCGGGCGGTGAACTCGTCGAGCACCAGCCGCTGCAGATCCGCCATGTCCGCGACCGCGACGTGCACCAGATAGTCGTCGGGGCCGGTCAGATGGAACACGGTGAGCGACTCCGGCAGCGCCCGGATACGCTCCACGAAGGGCCCCACCAGCTCCCGCCGGTGCGGCCGCACCTGCACCGACAGCAGCGCCTGCAGCCCCCGGCCCAGCCGGGCCGGATCCAGCTCCAGGCGGTGCCCGAGGATCACGCCGCAGCGGCGCAGCCGGGTCACCCGGTCCAGGCAGGTGGACGGTGCGACTCCGACCTGCGCGGCGAGATCCCGGTAGGTCATCCGGGCGTCGTTCTGCAGCAGCCGCAGCAGATGCAGATCCACCGGATCCAGTACGACAGATTCGGCCACTGGCCGAACGTAGCACGGTTTCCGGCTCCGGAGACCCGGTCGTTGTTCACCCTTCGGTCATGGAACTGGGCATGGACACGCGTACCACGCGTTCATCTCGCGCACTGGCCACCGAGGCCGTGCACGCCGGCCGTGACGACCTCGCAGGCCTGGGACTGCACGCCCCGCCGATCGACCTGTCGACCACCTATCCCTCGTACGACAGCCGCGCCGAGGCCGCCCGCATCGACGCCTTCGCCACCACCGGCGCAGAACCGGACGGGCCGCCGGTCTACGGACGGCTCGGCAACCCGACCGTCGCCCGCTTCGAGACTGCCCTGGCCCGGCTCGAGGGCACCGAGGCGGCGGTCGCCTTCGCCAGCGGCATGGCCGCGCTCAGCGCCGTCCTGCTGGCCCGCGGCGCCATGGGCCTGCGGCACGTCGTGGCCGTACGGCCGCTGTACGGCTGCAGCGACCACCTGCTGACCGCCGGGCTGCTCGGCTCGGAGGTGACCTGGACCGACCCGGCCGGCGTCGCCGGTGCGCTGCGCCCCGACACCGGTCTGGTGCTGGTGGAGTCCCCGGCCAACCCGACGCTGGCCGAGATCGACCTCCGGGCCGTCGCCGAGGCGTGCGGCTCGGTGCCGCTGCTGGTCGACAACACCTTCGCCACGCCGGTCCTGCAGCGCCCGGCCGAGCACGGGGCGCGCATCGTGCTGCACAGCGCCACCAAGTACCTCGGCGGGCACGGGGACGTGCTCGCCGGAGTGGTGGCCTGTGACGAGGAGTTCGCGGGCACGCTGCGGCAGATCCGCTTCGCCACCGGCGGCGTCCTGCATCCGCTGGCCGGCTATCTGCTGCTGCGCGGCCTGTCGACCCTGCCGGTGCGGGTGAGGGCCGCCTCCGCCAACGCCGCCGAGCTGGCCCGCAGGCTGGCCGCCGACCCGCGCGTGGAGCGGGTGCACTACCCGCGCATCGGCGGCGCCATGGTGTCCTTCGAGGTCCACGGGGACCCGCACTGGGTGATCGCCGGGGTCCGCCTGATCACCCCCGCGGTGAGCCTGGGCAGCGTGGACTCCCTCATCCAGCACCCGGCCTCCATCAGCCACCGCATCGTCGACGCCGACGACCGCAGGGGTGCCGGCGTCAGCGACCGCCTGCTGCGCCTCTCGGTCGGCCTGGAGGACGTCGAGGACCTGTGGGCGGACCTGGACGGCGCGCTCGGCGGGCACACCGGCACCGGGACCCGCCAGGAGGAGCTGGTCCAGGGCTGACGCCCGACCGGTGCACGACCCGGCCGTCCCCCGCACCCGGGGGAGGGGGACGGCCACCGCTCTCCAGCCGCCGCCGGCTGCCGCGTCCGCTCCGGCACCGGGCGGCGCGGCCCGCGTTCTCCGGGGCGGGCGGCGTGCGCTGTGTTCTCAGGGCCGGGCGGCGTGCGCCCCGTGCCGCTGCCGCGGGCCGTGCGGCCCCATCCCGTCCAGGCGGGCGGTGATCACCAGCGTGCCCTCCTCGATCTGGTAGTCGAGGGGCAGACCGAGGGCCCGCATCGCGGCGACCATGCCCGTGTTGGCGGCCCGGGTCACCGCGTACACGTCCGAGCAGCCCGCCTCGGCGGCCATCGCCACCAGCCGGGACAGCAGTTCGCCGCCGATGCCCCGGCGCTGCCAGGCGTCCTCGACGATCAGCGCGACCTCGGTCTCGTCGCCGTCCCACAGCAGATGGCCGAGGCCGACGATGCGGCCGGAGGAGGTCTGCGCGGCCAGCGTGCGGCCGAAGCGCGGGCTGAGCAGATGGCGCAGGTAGCGGTCCGCGTCGCCGACGGGGCCGTGGTAGCGCAGCCGCAGCGTCTCGGCCGAGCACCGCTCGTGCATCTCCAGCGCGGCCGGCAGATCACGGGTGTCCGCCCGGCGCACCGTGATGTCGCCGCCCTCCGGCAGGGTGAGCACGTCCCGGCGGCGCGGGACCCGCGGACCGAGCCGGGCGTCCAGCTCCACCAGCGCCCGCGCCCGGGCGAACTCGGTCGGGGTGAAGGGGAGATACGGCCGCTCCACGACGATCACCCCGCCCTCCGGGGCGCGCAGCCGCATCACGGTGTCCTCCAGCGACCCCTCCACCGGCCCCTGCGGCGCCGGTACCGCCGAGGAGCGGGCGGCGGGCACCGACCGGATGGTGCACCTCCCCAGCAACTGCCGCAGCGCCAGCGGCAGTTCCGCCGCGTCCTGAGCGGTGCGGGCCGCGAGGGCCAGCACCCGCGCCGGGGCGTCCACCAGATCGTGGGTGTCGGCCCGCTCGATCCAGGTGTCCCGGCCGCCGGCACCCTCGGCGGCCTCCGCCAGCGACCCGCCGTCGAGCCCGTCCGGCGCGCGCAGCAGGAACTCGTCCACCACGCCGTCGCCGAGCGGATGGGTCTGCAGGCTCAGGATGTCGACCCCGTGCCCGGCCAGTGCCGTGCACAGCGCGGCGAGCGATCCGGGCTCGTCCCGCACCGTCGTCCGCATCCGCCACAGCACGCTCGGCCCGGCCTCCGCGGAGGGCGGCCGGGCACCGCCGGTATCGCTTTCGGGTACCGGGGGCGCATGCCCGTGCCGTCGTGCCCACCACACATGGAAGCCTGCCCTGCCCCGTACCGTCCGTCTCGCCAGCTCCCGCAGATTGCAGATCACTTCAGACATGTCTCGACTCATGCACACCACTGTGAAGGAATGGTGTTTCCCGGTTACGAACTCACTGTGACCGGTGGGTAACGAGTTCCGCAATCGGCCGCCGCGGCAGCGCTCATCTCCGGACGGCCTCCGCCAGCAGCCGCACGCCCTCGCGGATCCGGGCGGGAGGCAGGTGCGCGTAGCCGAGAACCAGGTGGACGCCCTCGCCGGTGCCGCCGATGCGGCCGTCGCCGTCGCCGTGGAGGTACTGGGCGAGAGGGCGCACAGCCACTCCCGCCTCCTTCGCCTGGGCGAGCAGCTGCTCCTCGGGCCCGTAACGCCCGGGCAGCACGGCGATCACATGGAGCCCCGCCGCGATACCGGACACCCGCGCCCCAGGGAAGTGCTCCGCCAGGGCGCCGGCCAGGGCGTCGCGGCGCTCGCGACAGGCGCGCTGGCAGCGGCGCAGCTGACGGTCGTAGTCGCCGCGCTCCAGGAACCGGGCGAACGCCGCCTGGTCCAGCGTCGGATGACCGAGGTCCAGGGTCCGTTTGCGCTCCACCACCTCCTCGGTCCACGCCCCGGGCACCACCAGCCAGCCGAGCCGCAGCCCGGGCGCGAGCGACTTGCTCACCGAGCCGGCGTAGGCCACGTGCTCCGGGTCGAGGCCCTGGAGGGCGCCGATGGGTGCGCGGTCGTAGCGGAAGTCGCCGTCGTAGTCGTCCTCGAGGACGATGCCGTCCACCGAGCGTGCCCAGTCGAGCAGTTCCGCCCGGCGCCGCGCCGAGTAGGCGATCCCGGTGGGGAACTGGTGGGCCGGCGTGGCGACCACGGCCCGTGCGCCGGAGGCCCGCAGGGCGTCCACGGCGAGCCCTTCCCGGTCCACCGGCACGGGCACCGTCCGGACCCCCGCGGAGGCGTACAGCGCGGTGTGCTGCGGGCTGCCGGGGTCCTCCACCGCGACGGTGCGCCGGCCCCGCGCGGCCAGGACCAGGCCCAGCAGCGTGGACGCCTGGGCCACCCCGGAGACCACCACGATCCGCTCCGGATCGGCCACCACGCCGCGTCGCCGGGCCAGCAGCCCGGCCAGTGCGGTGCGCAGCCGGGGCAGTCCGCGCGGGTCCGGGTACCCCAGGTCCCGGTGCGGCAGCTCCGCCAGCACCTCGCGCTGCGCGGCGGCCCAGGCCGAGCGCGGGAAAAGGGACAGATCCGGGGTGCCGGGGACGAAGTCGACGCGGGCGCCGGGGGAGCGCGGGGCGAGATCGCGGGCGCGGGGGCGGGCGGCCCGCACGGTCTCGCTCACCCAGGTCCCGGCGCCCCGCCCGGCCCGCAGATACCCCTCCGCGGTCAACTGCTCGTAGGCCTCGGTGATCAGCCCGCGGGAGACCCCGAGGTCGGCGGCGAGGTCCCGGCTGGACGGCAGCCGCGTCCCCGGCGCCAGCCGCCCCGCCCGCACCGCCTCGCGCAGCGCCTCTCGCAGGGCCCGCCCCCGTCCGCGGGCGGGCGCCGACGCGGCGGGCAGCAGCAACTCCCAGGCGGGTGAGGCGAGCTCGGGGCGCCCCGCCCCCGTGGTGCCCTTGCTCCCTCCGGCACCCGCGTCGGTCGGTGCTGGCGGCATGGCGGGAACCCCGGGGATCGCGTCGGCTCGGTCGCCGTCACTCTACGAGGGGACCGCCGAACCGGCCCACCGGTTTCCGCTGCCGTCGCGCACCGCGGACGGGCCGGCGGGCGGACCGGAAGACCGCTCACGGACCGGGCCGCGGACCGGCGGCGAGATCCTCGTCGCCTACGAGGCCGCGGCGTTCACCTGTGCGGGCTCGGTCTCCGCCGGCCGGGTGCGGCTGCCGTCCAGGATGACGCGGGCGACCAGGGCCGGGTCGTCGTTCATCGGCACATGGCCGCAGCCGGGGAGGCGGACCAGCCGGGCGTGCGGGATGGTCTGCTTGGCGCGGACGCCCTGCCGGGGCAGCAGCAGCCGGTCCTTGGCGCCCCAGGCCACGGTGACGGGTACCTCGGGCACCGGATCGGTGAACCGGACGGCACGGCCGGCGCGCAGCGTCTCGAAGAAGCCCCCGGCCTCCTTCAGCGCCAGTGTCTCGGCGACCACCGCCTCGGGCGAACGGCGGGCGGGGCGGGCGTAGATGGTGCTGGTCAGCGCCGTCCGCCCGGCGGCCGAACGGGCCAGCCGCTCCACCAGCGGCAGCGGCAGCCGCTCCGCGATCCGCCGCATCCCCAGCAGCACTCCGAAGGCGTAGCGCCGCTCGGCCTGCGTCCAGAACCCGGCGGGGGACAGGGCGGTGACGGACCGTACGAGCCCGGCGCGGCCCAGCTCCAGGGCCAGCAGACCGCCCAGCGAGTTGCCCGCGACATGCGGACGGCCAAGGTCCAGCTTCCGGCAGAGCGCGCCCAGCGCGGCGTTCATGGTCGGCAGGTCGTGGGCGAGCCCGTCCGGCAGCTTGGCGGACGCCCCGAATCCGGGCAGGTCCACGGCGATCACCTCGCGTTCGGTGGCCAGGATGTCGACCACCGGGTCCCAGGCCTGCCGGTGGTGGCCGATTCCGTGCAGCAGGAGCAGCGGTTCGCCGCGGCCCACACGCGCATAGGACAGGGTGACGCGCTGCGGGCCGTGGGGTGAGGGGACCTCGAAGGAGACGGTCGCTGACATGAAGGTGCTCTCCTCGTCTGGGTCTCGCGGGCGGGGACGCCGTAGACAGCTTGTCAGCAATTGCTACCGACGGGTAGCCCCCGATTCCGGCCGCACGGCCGCCCGCGCCCCGACTCGTGCCGCCGGCGTACGGCGTCCGCACCGCCCCGCCGGGAACCGCCTGGACAGGGCCGCTGGCGTCGGCTGGGATGGAGCGGTGACCACCGACACCGAGACCGACGTCTTCGAAGAGCACCGCCCCGTCCTCCTCGGGGTCGCCTACCGGATGCTGGGCCGGGTGGCCGACGCCGAGGACGTGGTCCAGGAGGCCTGGCTGCGCTGGTCCGGCGGCGACCGTTCCGACGTGCGCGACCCGCGCGGCTACCTGGTGCGCGTCACCACCCGCCTCGCCATCGACCGGCTGCGCCAGATCAAGTCCCGCGGCGAGACCTACGTCGGACCGTGGCTGCCCGAGCCCTACGTCACCGACTTCGGCGACCGCGCCCCGGACACCGCCGAGCAGGCCGTGCTCGCCGACTCGGTCTCCCTCGCCGTGCTGGTCGTGATGGAGTCGCTGTCGCCGCTGGAGCGCGCGGTGTTCGTCCTCCGCGAGGCCTTCGGCTACCCCTACGCCGACATCGCGGCCATGCTCGACCGGGGCGAGGCGGCGGTGCGGCAGCTCGCCGGGCGGGCCCGCAGGCACGTGGAGGAGCGCCGCCCGCGCTACGAGGTCGATCCCGCCCAGCGGCGCGACCTGACCGAACGCTTCCTCGCCGCGGCCGGCGGCGGTGACCTGGAGGCGCTCCTCGAACTCCTCGCGCCCGATGTGCGCCTCGTCGGGGACAGCGGCGGCAAGACGCGCGGCCCCCTGCGGGAGCTGGAGGGCGCGGACAAGGTGGGCCGCTTCATCAAGGGCGTCGCGGGCAAGGGCGTGCCCGACTTCTCGGTGCGCTTCATCGAGGTCAACGGCGGCCCCGCGCTGCTGGTGCTCTCCGGCGGGAAGCCCGACGCGGTCTTCCAGGTCGACGTCGCCGACGGACGCATCCGGACCGTGTACATCATCCGCAACCCGGACAAGCTGCAGGCGCTGGCCGCGCTGCCGCCGGAAGCGCCGGCCGCGCCGCCCCCGGCCCCGTAGTCCCGGCGGGTTCCGGCTCCCTCTGCGGCAGACCCCCGTCGTCCGGCGGGGGTCCCGCCGTCGCGGCGGATTGGTATTGACCAAGGGGTCGGGCCCCCTTATGGTCGCTGACAAGTGAAACAACCTTTAATAAACAAGGGCGCTAAAACGCCGCCGGACTCAGCCATCGTGGAGGACAGGGTGGGGACCACGCAGCTGGAGACGGTGCCGGAACCGAAGTACTGGCACCTCAGGACCGTGCTCAGCGAAGCGCTGGAGAACGAATTCTCGGTGGGGGAGATCCTCCCCAACGAGCGTGAGCTCGCGGCACGGTTCGGCGTCGCCCGCGCAACCCTCCGGCAGGCCCTGGAGCAACTGGAACTCGAGGGCAGGCTGCAGCGCCGCCGCGGCGTCGGCACGACCGTCGCCCCGCCCCGCATGGGCGTCTCCGTCGGCCCCGCGCGGCACGGCTGGCCGGGCGCGCCCGGCGACGCCTGGCAGGCGCTGGACTGCACTCTCGAGGTGCCGCCGGCCTCCGTGGCCGAGACCCTGGTCACCGGCCGGGACGAGCCGGTGCACATCGTGCGCCGCTCCCGCGTCTCGCACGGCCAGCCCGTCGCCGCAGAGCTCCTCCACATCCCGGCCTCCTCCGTCCCGGACCTGACCGGCATCGACCTGCCGTCCGGCACGGCCCGCGCACGTGCCGTCCTGCGCGAACTGCAGCGCCTGGAGCTGGAGCGCCAGGAGAACACCGTGGAGCTGGGCTCCGCCAACGCCGAGGACGCCCGCGAGCTGGACCGCCTCCCCGGTGCTCCGGTCCTGGTCGTCACCACCCGGTACATCACCCGCGGCCGCACCGCCGCACTCTCCGTGGCCACCTACCGCGCCGACACCTGCCGGCTCACCTTCGGTGACACGGGCGCGGTGGAGATCCACCACGGACCGGAGCGCCAGGCCTCCTGAGCACGCACGGACTTACCGGGCCGCAGGCCTCCTGGGCACGCACGGACTTCCCGGGCCGCCAAAGGGCCGTCGTCCCTCCGGCGGCCGGGGAGCTCGCCGCCCTGCGGTGGCCATGGCCGACCGGGCCGTGGGGACCCGCCTACCTGCGGGCCGTCACCGTGCCCTCCACCGCGAAGAGCTGCTCCTCCACATGATCGAGGGCCAGCCGCAGCGCCCCCGTCGCCACCGCCGCCTCACCCAGCATGGACAGGGCGACCTTCGGCGGGCGCAGGCAGTAGCGGGCAAGCTCACGGCGCAACGGTTCCAGCACCCCGTCCAGGCCCGCCGCCCAGCCGCCGATCACGACCAGCTCCGGGTCGAGGGCGAGCACCAGCGCGGCCACGTCGTGCACCAGCCGCTGGATGAAGCGGTCGACCGCCGCCATCGCCCGCCGGTCGCCCTCCCGCGCCTGCGCGAACACCGCCGCGACCGCCTGCTCGTCGAGCGGATGCAGCGGCTTGTCGGTGGTGGACAGCAGCGTCTCCGGCGTGGCCTCCCGGCCCAGCAGATGCAGCGCCCCGATCTCACCGGCCGCCCCGCCGTACCCGCGGTGCAGCCGGCCGCCGATCAGCGAACCGGCCCCCGGGCTGAGCCCGGCCAGCACGAACACCACGTCGTCGGTCTCCTGGGCGGAGCCCTTCCAGTGCTCGGCCACCGCCGCCGCGTTGGCGTCGTTCTCCACCAGCACCGGGCACTTGAACGACCGGCTCAGCCGTGCGCCCAGACTCAGCCCCGTCCAGCCGGGCAGCGCCGTGCCCAGCCGCACCGTGCCGTCCGCCTCCACGATGCCGGGCGTGCCCACGCCCACGGCACGGAGCGAGTCGCGCGGCACACCGGCCCTGCGCAGCAGATCGGTGACGGCGGTACGCGCCCGCTCCAGCCGCTCGTCCGCCTCGACCGTCTCGTCGACGTCCTTCACCTCGGCGCCGATCACCCGGCCGTCCAGATCGGAGAGGAGCGCGGCCACCCGGTGCGCCCCGATCTCCAGGCCGAGCAGATGCCCGGCCTCCGCGCGGAACCGGAACCTCCGGGCAGGGCGCCCCTGGCGCCGGGCGGACGTCTCGTCGGCCGCCGCCTCCACCACCAGACCGGCCTCGATGAGCCCCTCGACGACGCCTTCCACCGTCGGCCGGGACAGTCCGGTCACGCGGGTGACCTCGGTCAGCGTCGCGCAGTCCGTCGCCCGCAACGCATGCAGCACCACCGCGGAGTTGATCCTCCGAAGCAGCGAGGGATCCCCGCCGGTCAGCCGCCCCACCGTCCGTCCTCCCAGCTCGTGCGCGTGATGGCCGGATCGTACTCGGCGGGCGGAACCCCGGACACCTCCGGGCAGCCGCCTGGCGGCAAGGCACCGCCCGTCGCCGTCCCCTCCCCGCCGGCGGGCCGCTCACCAGCCTCGCCGCACCGCTCGCGGCCGGAGCGGGTCCGGAGCGGGTCCGGAGCGGGTCCGGAGCGGCCGGAAGCCGGCCGTGCCCTGACCGGAAGTCGGCTGACGCTCCGCCAAGTGTCAGTGGCGACGGGTTTACTGGACCCCATGGACGTCGCACAGCACATCGCCCTCATCGACGAGCTGTGCTTCCGCCCCTTCCCGGCGGAGCACGGCCCGTCGGGCGCCGGCTTCTCGGGGCCCGGCCACCATGTGGCCGTACTGCGGGCGGACCCCGTCCTGCGCGACGGCGACCCGGGCGACCGCGCGGTGACGGTGGACCAGTACGAGAAGGAACGCGACGCCCTGCACGAGGTGCTGTCGGCCCGCTGGGGCGCGGCGGACCTGTGGAACCTGCAGACGGTGCTGCTGCGCGGCGCCGAGGAGGAGATACCGGAGCCCTGGGCCCGGCTCGCGGCCGGAGCCGGGGTGGCCTGGCTGTGGGAGGTCGAGGGCACCGGCCGCTGGGTGGCCGTCGCGGTGTCCGACCGGGACCCGGACGACGCGGTGCAGCTGCTGGCGGTGATCGCGGAGACCGCCCCGCCCTGATCCGCGAGCCCGGTCATCGGATCCCGTGCGCGAAGCCCGTTCCCGGTCCGGTCGGATCAGCGATCGGCGCAGCTCACGCCGATCGGCACGCCCGGCCCCACCAGTCACCGGCGCACCCGCCCAGGCTCTCGCGCACCCGCTCAGCCCTCCTCCGCTGCCTCGCGCAGCCGCGCGAACTCCTCCGCCAGTGTCTGCGGCGTCCAGTGCGCGTTCAGCCCGCTGGGGTTGGGCAGCACCCACACCCGGGTGTCCCCGATGGCCCGCTCCTGCGGGCCCACCCGTGCCGCGGGGTCGCCGAAGGCCGCGCGGTACGCGGTGATCCCCACCACGGCGAGCCAGCGCGGGCGCAGCCGGGCCACCTTCGCGGCGAGTATGTGCCCGCCCTCCCGGTACTCCTCGGGGCTCAGCTCGTCGGCCCGGGCCGTGGCACGCGCCACCACATTGGTGATCCCGAGCCCGTACGACAGCAGTTCCCGCTGCTCCGACGGCTTCAGCTGACGCGGGGTGAAACCCGAGCGGTGCAGCGCGGGCCAGAAGCGGTTGCCGGGGCGGGCGAAGTGATGGCCCGTCGCGGCCGTCATCAGACCGGGGTTGATGCCGCAGAACAGCACCCGCAGGCCGTCCGCGACCACGTCCGGTACCAGCCGGTCGCGGGCGGCCTGAAGCTCCTCGCGGGTGAAGCGGGTCAGAGGATCGCCCCGGGGGTGTAGCCGGCCGCCTCCGGGTGCTGCTTGACGATCTCCTCGATCCGGGCGACGACGGTGGCGACCTGGTCGCCCGCGGCACCGGTGAAGGAGAGCTTGTCCGCCATCAGCGCCTCCAGCTCGTCGCGGCCGAGGGGCAGCCGCTCGTCGGCGGCGAGCTTGTCCAGCAGGTCGTTGCGCTCGGCGCCCTGCTCGCGCATCGCCAGGGCGGTGGCCACGGCGTTCTCCTTGATCGCCTCGTGCGCGACCTCACGCCCGACCCCCGCGCGCACCGCGCCCATCAGCACCTTGGTGGTGGCCAGGAACGGCAGGTAGCGGTCCAGCTCCCGCGCCACCACGGCAGGGAAGGCGCCGAACTCGTCGAGCACGGTCAGGAAGGTCTCCAGCAGACCGTCGAGCGCGAAGAACGCGTCCGGCAGCGCCACCCGGCGCACCACCGAGCAGGAGACGTCGCCCTCGTTCCACTGGTCGCCCGCCAGCTCGCCGGTCATCGAGGCGTAGCCGCGCAGAACGACCATCAGGCCGTTGACGCGCTCGCAGGAGCGGGTGTTCATCTTGTGCGGCATCGCGGAGGACCCGACCTGGCCGGGCTTGAAGCCCTCGGTGACCAGCTCGTGTCCGGCCATCAGCCGGATCGTCTTGGCCAGCGACGACGGGGCCGCGGCCAGCTGCACCAGCGCGGTGACCACCTCGTAGTCGAGGGACCGCGGGTAGACCTGGCCGACGGAGGTGAACGCCTCGGAGAAGCCCAGGTGCCCGGCGATCCGCCGCTCCAGCTCGGCCAGCTTCTCCGCGTCGCCGCCGAGCAGGTCCAGCATGTCCTGAGCGGTGCCGACCGGGCCCTTGATGCCGCGCAGCGGGTAGCGGTCCAGCAGCTTCTGGACCCGTCCGTGGGCCACCAGCAGTTCGTCGGCGGCGGTGGCGAAGCGCTTGCCGAGGGTGGTGGCCTGCGCGGCCACGTTGTGCGAGCGGCCCGCCATCACCAGCTCGCCGTACTCCCCGGCCAGCTTGCCCAGCCGGGCCAGCACGGCCACCGTACGGTCGCGCATCAGCTCCAGGGAGAGCCGGATCTGCAGCTGCTCCACGTTCTCGGTGAGGTCGCGCGAGGTCATGCCCTTGTGCACGTGCTCATGGCCGGCGAGGTCGTTGAACTCCTCGATCCGCGCCTTCACATCGTGCCGGGTGACCTTCTCGCGCTCGGCGATGGAGGCCAGGTCCACCTGGTCCAGGACGCGCTCGTAGTCGGCGATCGCCGCGTCCGGCACCTCGATCCCGAGGTCCTTCTGGGCGCGCAGCACGGCGAGCCAGAGCTGCCGCTCCAGCTTCACCTTCTGCTCGGGCGACCAGAGCGTGGCGAGCTCGGCGGAGGCGTAGCGTCCGGCGAGGACATTGGGGATACGGGGCTTTGCGGGCGCAGCAGTCACGTGGAGCGATTCTACTGGCGATTCCTGCAGGTCCGCGCCACGGGCCCGCTTGGCGGAAGCTACAAGACGCCCTCGCCTCAGGCGACGCCCCGGAAACGGTGCCCCCGCAGGGGAGCGCCGGGGGCGCCGGCTACCGGGCGCCCGGGACCCGGTCGGCCTCGAAGGGCAGCAGTTCGGGGCGCTTGGGCGGCAGGCCGTCGCCCGAGGAGCGGCCGGTGAGGCGGCGGCCTATCCACGGCAGCAGATGGCGGCGGGCGAAGCGCACGTCCTCGATCCGCCGGGTCACCCAGCGGGGCGGCAGCGTCGCCTCCGGCGGCAGACGCCACCCGGGGTCCTCGGGCGGGTAGCCGAGGGTCTGCCAGACCGCCTCGGCGACCCGGCGGTGCCCCTCGGCGTTGAGATGCAGCCGGTCGGCGTCCCACAGCCGGGGATCGCCGAGTGCCGGCGCCCCGTACAGGTCGACGACCAGGGCGCCGTGCTTGTGCGCCAGCTCCTCGACGCACTCGAACAGCGCCTCCATGCGCGGCCGGAACCGCTCGAGCACCGGGCCCTGACGGCCCGGGCTGCGCATCAGCACCAGCTGACCGCAGCTCGGTGCCAGCCGCTCCACCGCCTCGGTCAGCAGAGCCCGCACCCGTCCCATGTCGCACTTGGGGCGCAGCGTGTCGTTCAGGCCGCCGACCAGGGTGACCACATCGGCCCGCATCGCCGCGGCGGCGTCCACCTGCTCGTCGACGATCTGCCGGATCAGCTTGCCGCGCACCGCGAGGTTGGCGTAGCGGAAGCCGGGGGTGACCGCGGCCATCCGGGCCGCCAGCAGGTCGGCCCAGCCCCGGTAGGTGCCGTCCGGCAGCAGGTCCGACATGCCCTCGGTGAAGGAGTCGCCGACGGCGACCAGGCTGGTGTGGGTGGGACGCGGCTGCGTCGTCTCGCTCGTCTCCATGACGGCACAGATGCTATCCCGTGCACATACCCGCCGGTCGGTCGGCTCCTCCCGCCCCGCTCCGCCGCCGGTGTCTCAGCCCTGCTCGGCCCGCTGCCCGAACAGCTCCTGCAGCACGTCCTCCATGGTCACCAGGCCCGCCAGCCGCCCGTCGGCGCCGATCACGGCCGCCAGATGGGTGCGGCTGCCGCGCATCGCGGTGAGCACGTCGTCCAGCGGGGTGCTCTCCCGCACCCGTGCGATCGGGCGCATGTCCCGCAGCCGGAACGGCAGGTCCCGGGGCGAGGCGTCCAGGGCGTCCTTCACATGCAGGTAGCCCACGATCCGGCGGCCGTCGTCGACCACGGGGAAGCGGGAGAACCCGGACTCGGCCGACAGCCGCTCCAGGCCCTCCGGGGTGACGCCCACGCTCGCGTAGACCACCCGCTCCAGCGGCAGCACCACGTCCCGCACCGGCCGGCGGCCCAGCTCCAGCGCGTCGTGCAGCCGCTCCTGCGCCCGGTCGTCGATCAGCCCGGCCTCGCCGGAGTCCTTCACGATCTGCGCCAGCTCGGCGTCCGAGAACGACGCCACCACCTCGTCCCGCACCTCGACCCGCAGCAGCCTGAGCAGGGCGTTGGCGAAGGCGTTGACGGTGAAGATCACCGGTCGCAGGCCCCGCGACAGCGCCACCAGCGGCGGGCCGAGCAGCAGCGCGCTGCGCACCGGCTCCGCGAGCGCGACGTTCTTCGGCACCATCTCGCCGAGCAGCATGTGCAGATACGTCGCCAGCGTCAGCGCGATCACGAACGACACCGCGTGGCCCGCGCCCGAGGGCACGCCCATCGCGTGGAACACCGGCTCCAGCAGATGCGCGATGGCCGGCTCGGCGACCACACCCAGCACCAGGGTGCACAGGGTGATGCCGAGCTGCGCCGCCGCCATCAGCGCGGACACGTGCTCGAGGCCCCACAGCACGCTCTTCGCGCGCCGGTCGCCCTGATCGGCGCGGGGCTCGATCTGGCTGCGGCGGACCGAGATCAGCGCGAACTCCGCGCCCACGAAGAAGGCGTTGACGACGAGCGTCGCCAGACCGATCAGCAGCTGTACGGCGGTCATCGCCGGGCCTCCTTGCCGTCCTCGGCGGTCTCGCCGTCCCGTGCGGCCTCCCGCTCGTCGTCGAGCGGCGCGTGCAGCAGGACGCGGGCGGCGCGCCGGCCCGTCGCGTCCACGACCTCCATCCGCCATCCGGCCACCGTCAGCGCGTCACCGACGGCGGGGATGCGCCCCAGATGTGTCGCCACCAGCCCGGCCAGCGTCTCGTACGGGCCCTCGGGGACGCGCAGACCCACCCGGGCGAGCTGGTCCATGCGCGCGGAGCCGTCGGCCGAGAACAGGGCGTGCCCCTCCTCGTCCGTGCCGGCCGGGGCCAGCTCGGGCGTCTCGTGCGGGTCGTGCTCGTCGCGGACCTCGCCGACGACCTCCTCCACGATGTCCTCGAGCGTGGCCACGCCCGCTGTGCCGCCGTACTCGTCGATCACCACGGCCATGGTGCGCCGGTCGGACAACCGGTCGAGCAGCCGGTCGACGGTCAGCGACTCCGGCACCAGCAGCGGCTCGCGCATCACCTCGGACACCGGTATGTGCGCCCTGCGCTCCGCGGGCACCGCGAGGACGTCCTTGATGTGCGCGGTGCCGACCACCGAGTCGAGGGTGTCGCGGTAGACGGGGAACCGGGACAGGCCGGTCGCCCTGGTCGCGTTGGCCACGTCCTCGCAGGTCGCATGCTCCTCGAGCGCCATCACCTGTACGCGCGGGGTCATCACGTTCTCCGCGGTGAGATCGGCCAGGTTCAGCGTGCGGACGAACAGCTCGGCGGTGTCCGCCTCCAGCGCACCCTCCCGGGCCGAGTGGCGGGCCAGCGCCGCCAGCTCCTGGGGGCTGCGGCCCGGCGCCAGCTCCTCGGCGGGCTCCAGGCCCATGCGGCGCACGATGCGGTTGGCGGTGTTGTTGAGGTGGGTGATGAAGGGGCGGAACGCGGCGCTGAACCAGCGCTGCGCATTGCCCACCCGCTTGGCGATCGCCAGCGGCGAGGAGATCGCCCAGTTCTTGGGCACCAGCTCGCCGACCACCATCAGGAACACCGTGGACAGGCCCGTGCCGACGACCAGCGCCACCGAGTGCGCCGTCGCCTCGGAGGCCCCGAGGTCCCGCATCGGGCCGGCGATGAGCGCGGCGATCGAGGGCTCGGCGAGCATGCCCACGATCAGATTGGTGACCGTGATGCCGAGCTGGGCGCCGGACAGCTGGAACGTCAGGTTCTTGACCGCTTCGAGCGCGCCGGCGGCGCCCCGCTCGCCGCGCTCCACCGCGCGTTCCAGCTCGGCGCGCTCGACCGTGGTGAGGGAGAACTCGGCCGCCACGAAGGCGCCACAGGCGAGGGAGAGCAGGATCGCCACCAGAAGGAGGAGCACTTCGGTCATCGGGTCACCTCCGTCCCATGGTCGGACAGGACGGGGACGACCGCGCGGTGTCTGCTACTGGGAGGCTCGCCCATGGGCGGAGCGCACCAACCTTTCCGAAGTGACCGGCCCCTTGTCTGCGACCGGTGAACCGAGTGACCCCTCAAGAGTAAAGGATCGGCAAAGGAGTCGGTCGCGGTCGTGGCTCATCCGCCGAGCGGCTTCACCCAGCGACGCCACTGCTCCTCCGGCTGGTACCCCGCCGCGGCCCACGCATGATGCGCCGTCTCGTTGCGCTGCAGCACCATTGCGTCCGCCCGGCGGCCCCCCAGCCGTGCGAACCGCTCCTCGGCCGCCGCGAGCAGCGCGGAGGCGATGCCCCGGCGCCGGCGGTCCGGATGCACCGCCAGCCGGTAGAGATGACAGCGCCAGCCGTCGAAGCCCGCGATCACCGTGCCGACCAGCTCTCCGTCCCGCTCGGCCAGCAGCAGCGCCTGCGGATCCCGCGCGACAAGACGCCCGACCCCCTCCCGGTCGTCGCTGATGCTGGTGCCCTCGGCGGCCGTCTTCCAGAAGGCCAGCACCTCGTCCAGATCCCCGGCCGTCGCGGCCCGTATCCGCAGCTCACTCATGCAGTGATCACAGCACGGAGCCCCGCGGCCGCCCGCACATTTCCACCATCCGGACACCGGCTCACTCGTGGGCGATCGCCGCCAGCACGTTCATCCGGGACGCCCGCAGCGCCGGCAGCAGCGCCGCGGCGATGCCCACCACGGCCGAGCCGACGACGACCGCCACGACCGTGCCCCACGGGATGGCCAGCGCGGTCATGCCCTCCAGCGCCAGCACCTGCTGCACGCACAGCCCCCACACCAGCCCCAGCGCCAGCCCCAGCACCGCGCCGAACACCGCGATCACCACCGACTCCAGGCGGATCATCCGCCGCAGCTGCCGCCGCGCCAGCCCGATCGCCCGCAGCAGCCCGATCTCCCGGGTGCGCTCCACCACCGACAGCGCCAGCGTGTTGACCACACCGAGCACCGCGATGATGATCGCCAGCCCCAGCAGGGCGTACACCAGGTACAGCAGCACGGCGATCTGATCGTGCACCAGCTCCTTGTAGTCGGCCTGGTCGCGCACCTGCACCTGCGGATACGCCTCCAGCGCCGCCTCCAGCCGCCGACGCAGCTCGTCCGGACCGGTGCCCTCGGCGGCGTTGACGTACAGCGCTGAGTCCTGCCCCTGCGGCACGTGCTCCTCCACCGCGGCGATGCCGAGGAACAGCCCGCCGGTCATCCCGAAGCCCTCGCCGCCCTCCATGTCGGTGAGCGCCGCGACCGTCAGCTCGGCCGATTTGCCGCCGGGGAACTCCACCGGGACCGTGCTGCCGACCCGCACCCGGTGCTCCTCGGCGAAGCCGGCGTCCATGGCGATGTGGCCGTCCGCCAGCGCGGCCGCCGTGTCCCCTTCCGCGTACGTCACGCGGGCGACGTCGTCGACCCGGTCGTCGTACCCCGCCGCCGTGGTCTCGATCCGCTTCCCGTCCGGCAGCCGTACGGCCACCGGAGCGAACCGCTGCCGGACCACCAGCCCCACACCCTCCGTCCCCCGCACCCGCTCGGTGACCTCCGCCGGGAACGGGATGAAGTGGGCGTTCTGGATCACGAAGTCCGCGCCGAGCGTCTTGTCGATCTGCTGGTCGACGGAGCGGGACATCGAGGCACTCGCCACCGACATCCCGCCGACCAGTGCCAGCCCCACCATCAGCGCGGCCGCGGTGGCCCCGGTCCGGCGCGGATTGCGCAGGGCGTTGCGCTGGCTCATCCGGCCCACCGAGCCGAACACCGCAGGGAAGGCGGCGCCCAGCACCCGGATCACCGGACGCACCAGCAGCGGCCCCGCGATCACCGTGGCGATCAGGGTGAGGACGACGCCCAGCCCCAGCAGCGAGGCCGCCGACGACGTCTCGGTCGCCGCCACGCAGCCCGCCAGCGCGGCAAGACCGAGCGCGCCCACCACGGAACCCGCCACCGCACGGGCCCGCAGCGGGCGCCCCACCCCGGCGATCTCGGCGTCGGCGAGCGCCGCCATCGGCGACACACCCGCCGCCCGCCGCGCCGGGAGATACGCCGCCACGAACGTGACACCGACGCCCACCACATACGCGGTGACCGGCGTGGCCCAGCCGATCACCATCTCCGTGGTCCTGAGATTCATGCCGAAGGCGCCCATCAGCCGGATCAGCCCGAAGGCCAGCCCGACACCCGCCGCCAGACCCAGCGTCGATCCCACCAGACCGAGCAGCACCGCCTCGGTGAGCACCGACCGCCGCACCTGCCGCCGGTCGGCCCCGATCGCCCGCAGCAGCCCCAGCTCCCGCGTGCGCTGCGCAATGAGCATCGAGAACGTGTTGACGATCAGGAAAACACCCACGAGCACCGCGATGCCGGCGAAGCCCAGCATCACGTGCTTGATCACATCGAGGAACGAGCCGAGCTCCTCGGCCGCAGACCTGGCCATCTCGTCCGAGGTCTTCACCTCGTAGTCCCCGGCCCCCACCGCGGCGGCCACCCGCCGCTTCAGCTCGGCGTCGCTCACCCCCGGCGCCGCCTCCACCGACACGCTCGTCGCCTTGGCGGCGGAGCCCAGCAGCCGCTCCGCCGCCACCCTCGGCTCCAGGAACACCAGCGCGGCACCCGGATTGGTGGTGGTGAACGTGGCGATGCCCACCACCTCCACCCGGAAGGTGCCCGGCTGCGCCTGCACCGACAGCGTGTCGCCGATCTGCACGCCCCTCGCCTCGGCGGTGTCCGCGTCCAGCACCGCCTCGCCGTCACCGCGCGGCGCCCGTCCCGAGGTCAGCTCCACCACGCTGCGCTCGTCGGGGTACCAGTCGACGGCGAGGGTCGGCGCACCCCCCACCGGCTTCACCGGCTCGTCGTCCTCGTCCGTGACGGTGACGTTCCCGGCCTCGACATCCGGATGAGCCGCCTGCACCCCCTCGACCCCCGTCAGCCGCTCCGCGACCGAGGCCGGCAAGGTCTGCACCGCCCCCGTGGGCACCGAGGTCTCCAGATCCTCCTTCGGCAGGACCGTCACATCGGCGGAGGTGGAGGCGAACAGCCGGTCGAAGGTACGCGAGACGGTGTCCGAGAAGATCAGGCTGCCCGCGACGAACGCCACCGACAGCAGCACGGCCAGCGCGGACAGCACCAGCCGCCCCTTGTGGGCGAGGAAGCTCCTGAGCGTCGCCTTCAGCACCGCGTCAGTCCCTCTCGGGGTCCGACTGGGCCCGGATCACGTCGAAGCGCTTCATCCGCTCGAGGACCGCCTCCGCCGTGGGCCGCGGCATCTCGTCCACGATCCGCCCGTCCGCCAGGAACAGCACGAGATCGCTGTGCGCCGCCGCCCCCGGATCATGCGTGACCATCACCACCGTCTGGCCCAGCCCGTCCACCGCCTCCCGCAGAAAGCCGAGCACCTCCAGACCGGCCCGTGAGTCCAGATTTCCGGTCGGCTCGTCCGCGAAGATCAGCTCCGGCCGCGAGGCCAGCGCCCGCGCGCAGGCAACCCGCTGCTGCTGACCGCCGGACAGCTGCGCGGGGCGGTGCTTGAGCCGCTCCCGCAGGCCCAGCGTGTCGATCACCCGGTCCAGCCACTCCTGATCCGGCTTCTTGCCCGCGATGTCCATGGGCAGCGTGATGTTCTCCAGCGCGTTCAGTGTCGGAATCAGATTGAACGACTGGAACATGAACCCGACCCGGTCCCGGCGCAGCCGGGTCAGCTCACGGTCCTTCAGCCCGGTGATCTCGGTGTCCCCGAGCCACACCTGACCGGCCGAGACGGTGTCCAGCCCCGCCAGACAGTGCATCAGCGTCGACTTCCCCGACCCCGAGGGACCCATCACCGCGGTGAACCGCCCGCGGGCGATGTCCACGTCCACCGAGTCCAGGGCCAGCACGGTGGTCTCGCCCGAGCCGTACGCCTTGGTCAGACCGCGGGCCCGGGCCGCGATCCCGTCGGCCGGACCATGCTCCGCAGCAGGTGTGGACAAGGCCGCCTCCCAGGCAAGGACGTCAGCTGTCGCGCCCGAGGGTAAGTGACCCGCCCCGCAGCCGACATCCCCCGTGAGTGCGGCACCGCCTCCACCCCAGGAAGGGGACCGGGGACCCGGTGTAAGGGCCATCTACCCTCAGTCCGGCACCGGCCGCCACGCCGTCCCGGTCACACAGAACGACTGAGGCAGCGCCGGCCCCTTCTCGGGCATCATCATCCGCCGGTAGGGCCCCAGTTCGAACCCGGCCGCGCGCAGCGCCCCCACCGGATCCCTGGACAGATGACAGCCCCCGGCCAGGGGCGGCCACACCGTTGCGTCCATCGCCCGCTGGGTGAACCGCATGACCGTGCCGCCGCCGGCACCGTGCTCGAAGAAGCGCAGCTCGCCCCCGGGGCGCAGCACGCGCCGGATCTCCGCCAGGGCCCTCGGGACGTCCCGCACGCTGCACAGCACCAGGGACACCACGGCCGCGTCGAACGCCTCGCTCTTCACCGGCAGCGCCTCGGCGGCGCCGGGGGCGACGTCCACGGGCACCTGGGCGCGCAGGGCGGCGTCGACGGCGAGCCGGCGCAGGTGGCGCTCCGGTTCGATGGCGACGACCTCGGAGACGGTGCCGGGGTAGTGGGCGAAGTTCAGGCCGTTTCCGGCGCCGATCTCGATGACCCTGCCGGAGAGGCCGGTCAGGAGGCGCCGGCGGACGTCGGCCATGTGCATGCGGGTTTCGGCGGCGGTGCTGGCGCGGGCGTAGTAGCGGGCGAACAGGGGATGGTGCACGGCATCCCGCGGGGCCTTGGTGGATCCAGCTGACCGCAACGGCATCGGTACCTCCCCGGGAACGGGCCCTACCGCGATTCTCCCCCGCGGGGGGCGCTCGATGCGTCCTCGGTGCGTATCCGGTTGCGTGTCATCCGGCTCGGCCACGCCGCCGGCGGCTTCTCCGCCGGCAGGACACCCGGGGTGGAGGGCTCTCCGGCGCCGACGGGTCCCGCCGCGCCCACCCGCCCCATACTCCCGGCTACACCCGAGCGGGGGAGCCCCGTCGCCTCAGCGGCACGACTGCCCGAGCCGCAGCCGTGCCGCAGGCATCAGACAGCGACCCCCACCGGGCCGGCAGCCGCACGAGTGCGGAACGACTCCGCGTCCCAGGTGCCGTCGAGCCGGGGGGCCAGCCATTCCGGAGACCGGGCCCGGAAGGACGACGCGGGGAGGGAGGCCGCCCCCTCCGGCACGGCACCCAGCAGGGGGACACCGGTGACATCGGGGAGGTCCAGAAGGTTGCAGCGGGCCGCGAGGTCCGGATCGGCCGGCCAGCTGCCGACCACGAGCCCCGGCACCTCGAGCCCCCGCCGCTGCAGCTCACGTACCGTCAGTTCGCTCACATTCAGCGTCCCCAGTCCCGCCGACGTGACCACCAGCACCGGCGCCCCGAGCAACTCGGCCGCATCCGCCAGCGTGCCCCCCGCCGCATCGAACCGCACCAGCAGCCCACCCGCACCCTCGACCAGCACCAGATCGAACTCCGCCGCCAGCTTCGCCGCCCGCTCCGCCACGTCCTCCGGATGCACCGGCGCCCGCCCGGCCCGCCGTGCCGCCGTCGCCGGGGCCAGCGGCTCCGGGTACCGCGCCAGTTCCCCGGCCCGGACGCCGTCCCCCGCCAGCCGCGCGACCTCCTCCGCGTCCCCGGCCTCGCCCGGCCCCGCCCCCGTCTGCGCGGCCTTCAGCACCGCCACCGACCGCCCGGCCGCAGCCACCGCCGTGGCCGCGACCGCCGCCGTGACGACCGTCTTGCCGACCTCGGTCCCGGTCCCCGTGATCACCAGTACCGGCATGTCATGTCACCCCGCCCTCGCCGCGGCGCACACCGCACGAGCGATGCGGGCGACATCGTCGTCGGCCGTGACATACGGCGGCATCGTGTAGATGAGATCCCGGAACGGCCGCAGCCACACCCCCTCGGCCACCGCGGCCCGCGTCGCCGCCGCCACGTCCACCTCGTGATCGAGCTGCACGACCCCGATCGCCCCGAGCACCCGCACATCGCGCACACCCGGCAGCCCCGCCGCCCCGGCGAGCCCGTCCCGCAGCCCCGCCTCGATCCGCTTGACCTCCGCGGCCCAGTCCTGCCCCAGCAGCAGCTCGATCGATGCACAGGCCACCGCCGCCGCCAGCGGATTGCCCATGAACGTCGGCCCGTGCGCCAGCACCGGCACCTCGCCCCGCGAGATGCCCTCGGCCACCCGCCGCGTGCACAGCGTCGCCGCCATGGTCAGGTAGCCGCCGGTCAGCGCCTTGCCCACGCACATCACATCCGGTGCCACAGCCGCGTGCCCGGCGGCGAACAACGCGCCCGTGCGCCCGAACCCGGTGGCGATCTCGTCGAACACCAGCAGCACGTCATGCGCGTCGCACACCTCGCGCAGCACCCGCAGATACGCGGGGGAGTGGAACCGCATGCCCCCCGCACCCTGCACCACCGGCTCCACGATCACCGCGGCCAGCTCTCCGGCGTGCCGCGCGACCGTCTCCCGCAGATGCTCGGCGTACCCCTCCTCGTACCCGGCGGGCGGCGCGTCCGCGAACACCTGCCGGGGCAGGGCGCCGGACCACAGCTCGTGCATCCCGCCCTCGGGGTCGCAGACCGACATCGGGTGCCAGGTGTCCCCGTGATAGCCGCCCCGCCAGGTCAGCAGCCGCCGTTTCCCGGGCCGCCCGAGGGAACGCCAGTACTGCAGGCACATCTTGATGGCGACCTCGACCGACACCGATCCGGAGTCGGCCAGGAACACATGCTCGAGGCCGTCGGGGGACATGTCGACAAGGAGCTTCGCCAGCCGCACGGCGGGCTCGTGGGTGAGCCCGCCGAACATCACATGGCTCATCCGCGCCAGCTGCTCACGGGCCGCCTCGTTCAGTACCGGGTGGTTGTAGCCGTGGATCGCCGACCACCAGGACGACATCCCGTCGACCAGCTCGCCCGAGCCGTCGGCGAGCCGCAGTCGCACCCCGTTGGCCGACTCCACGACCAGCGGCTCCCGCTGACCCGGCATCGGCCCGTACGGATGCCACACATGCCGCCGGTCCAGGTCCAGAACCTCGGAGAGGGACAGCTCAGGCATTGGGCGCGAGATCCGTCCCGGCACCCCGGCGCCGCACCGCGACGAGATCGGGCCGCGGCCCGGACACCGGCGCCGCCGCACCCTCCTCATGCGACCCGCACGTGTCACCGCCACCCGAGTCCGCGCCGCACACGCCGGCGTCCCCCGCATGCGACCCGCACACGCCCCCGCCGTCCGAGTCCGCCCCGCACGCGCCGCCCGAACGCACCGCCCGGTGCTCGGGCAGCGTCACCTCGTCGGCCCCCTCCACCTCGAACCCGGCGTCCGCGATCATCTCCAGGTCCGCCTTCCCCGCCTGCCCCTCACTGGTGAGGTAGTCCCCGAGGAAGATCGAGTTGGCCAGGTGCAGCGCCAGCGGCTGCATGGTCCGCAGATGCACCTCACGCCCGCCCGCGATCCGCACCTCCGCATCGGGGCACACGAACCGCACCATGGCCAGGATCCGCAGGCACCGCTGCGGCGTCAGGTTCCACTCCTTGGCCAGCGGCGTCCCCTCGAACGGGATGAGGAAGTTCACCGGGACCGAGTCGGGGTCGAGTTCGCGCAGCGAGAAGACCACGTCGACCAGGTCCTCGTCGCTCTCGCCCATGCCGGCGATCAGCCCGGAGCAGGCCGAGAGCCCCGCCGCGTGCGCCTTCTGCACGGTGGCCACCCGGTCCGCGTACGTGTGCGTGGTGGTGATGTCCGCGTACGTCGCCTCCGAGGTGTTGAGGTTGTGGTTGTAGGCGTCCGCTCCGGCCTCGCGCAGCCGCTCCGCCTGGCCGTCGGAGAGCAGGCCGAGGCAGGCGCACACCTCGACGCCCTCGTTCTGCTCCTTGATCGCCTTGATGGTGTCGGACACCCGCTCGACGTCCCGGTCGGTGGGGCCCCGCCCGGAGGCCACCAGGCACACCCGCTTGGCCCCGCCCGCGAGGCCCGCGGCGGCCACCTTGGACGCCTCGTCCGGCTTGAGCCAGGTGTACTTCAGGATCCCGGCCTGCGAGCCGAGCCGCTGGGAACAGTAGGAGCAGTCCTCGGGGCACAGGCCGGACTTGAGATTGACGAGGTAGTTGAGCTTCACCCGTCGCCCGAACCAGTGCCGGCGCACCTTTCCGGCCGCGGCCACCACGTCGAGCAGCTCGTCGTCGGTCGTCCGCAGGACGGCCAGCGCTTCCTCGCGGGTCGGCGTCTCGCGCCGAAGCCCCTTGTCCACCAGCGTGTTCAGCAGGTCCATGAGAGCCGATCCTGTCCTACCGGACGGTCCGAGGCCAAGGAGAGTTCGTACAACAGAGCCGGATGGCGGTGTGGGTATTGCCACACCGTGCCCCGCCCGGCCTGCCGCTAATGTCTGTGCACTGCCTACAAAAGCCCGGAGGACCCATGGCGTTCGGCTGGATCGACGAGCAGGCGCGGCTGCGCCGCCGCGCCGGACTCGTACGGACGCTGCGGCCGCGCGCCGCCGATACGGCGCTGCTCGACCTGGCGAGCAACGACTACCTGGGGCTGGCCCGCCACCCGGAGGTCGTCGAGGGGGCCGCGCGGGCCGCGCGGACCTGGGGAGGGGGCGCCACCGGCTCCCGGCTGGTCACCGGCAGCACCGAGCTGCACGCCGAGCTGGAGGAAGAGCTGGCGGAATTCTGCGGCTTCGAGGCCGCCCTGGTCTTCTCCTCCGGGTACGCGGCCAACCTGGCCGCGGTCACCGCGCTGGCCCCGCACGGCTCGCTGATCGTCTCCGACGCGGGCAACCACGCCTCCCTGATCGACGGCTGCCGGCTGGCGCGGGGCAGCACCCAGGTCGCGGCGCACGCCGACCCCGACGCGGTGGGCAAGGCCCTGTCCGGGCACGACGGACCGGCCATCGCCGTGTCGGACACGGTCTTCTCGGTGGACGGCGACGCGGCGCCCCTCGCCGCGCTCGCCGCGGCCTGCCGGGAGTACGGCGCGGGCCTGGTGGTGGACGACGCGCACGGTCTGGGCGTGCTGGGCCGCGACGGGCGCGGTGCCCCGCACGCGGCGGGCCTGGCCGGCGCGGACGACGTGGTGGCGACGGTGACGCTGTCCAAGTCGCTGGGCAGTCAGGGCGGCGCCGTGCTGGGCCCCGCCCGGGTCATCGGGCATCTGGTCAACGCGGCCCGGACGTTCATCTTCGACACGGGGCTCGCCCCCGCGGCCGCGGGCGCGGCCCTGGCCGCGCTGCGGCTGCTGCGCCGCGAGCCGGAACGGGCGGCGCGCGCGGGCGCCGTGGCGCGGGAGCTGCACTCCCGGCTGACGGCGCTGGGCCTGGAGGCGGTGCGCCCCGACGCCGCGGTGGTGTCGGTGCGCGCTCCGTCCCCGGAGCAGGCCGTACAGTGGGCGGCCGACTGCCGGGCGGCCGGTCTGTCCGTGGGCTGTTTCCGTCCTCCTTCCGTGCCCGACGGCATCTCCCGGCTCAGACTGACCGCCCGCGCCGACCTCTCCGGGGCGGAGATCGATCGCGCTGTACAGGTGATCGGCGAGACGCGACCGTGAGTCGGCGTGGCACGGCCGTGCGTCGTCCGATGCGGGGGACCGGTGGCGTCGGCCACCAGGTCGCGGATCTCGGCGGATCGGCTGGTCCCGGAGGATCAGCGGACCAGCGGGATCAACTGACGGAGGTAAGGAACCGCGCCCAGCTCTCACGGGAGAAGAGCAGTGCGGGTCCGGCCGGATCCTTGGAGTCGCGCACGGCGAGCAGTCCGGCGGCCGGTGCGGCCGTCTCGACGCAGTTGTTCGCGCCCGTGCTGTAGCTGCTGCGCAGCCACCGCACGCCGTGCAGTTCCGTGCTGGTGGAGAGGGAGGGAACGGTCCGAGGCGGTGCAGGCATCGTGCCTCCTTACACGCCGGCAGCTGTCCCGGCGATGAAATCCAACGAGTCCTCGGGCGAAAGGGCGTGGATGGAAAGGGCGTTGAAGGCCTCCGTGTACGCCCTGAGGTCTTCTTTCCGCTCCAGATAGAGGCTACTCGTCAAGTGGTCGAGAACAACCACGTCCAGATCAGAAGTGCGCGAAAACGAAAAGATGACGAAAGGGCCGGTGACGCCGATGTGCGCCCCGGCCGAGAACGGCAGCACCTGCAGCCTGACATGGGGCAACCGGGCCGCCTCGATCAGCCGTTGCCGCTGACGGGCCATCACCCCGGGGCCGCCCACCTCCCGGCGCAGCACCGCCTCGTCCAGTACGGCACTCAGCTCCAGCGGGGGATCGGCGCGCAGCACGTCCTGCCGGGCGAGCCGCACCTCCACCAGCGCGTCCAGCCGCTCCTCCGAGGCCCCTTCCAGGGCGGCGGCGGTGACCGCCCGCGCGTACTCCGGCGTCTGCAGCAGCCCGGGGACCACGGTGGTCTCCAGGGTGCGCATGGCGCTCGCCTGTGACTCCAGGCTGATGAAGTCCCGGTAGGTCGGCGGCAGTACGCCCCGGTAGGCCTGCCACCAGTGATGCCGGCCACCGCCGTCGCCGGAGCCGGCCAGCACCAGCAGCAGCTGGCGCAGCTGCGGATCGGACACACCGTAGGTGTCGAGCAGTAACCGGACGTCGGCCGGTTTCACTCCGCTCGTCCCGGTCTCGATCCGGCTCACCTTCGACTGGTGCCAGCCCACCAGCCGTGCCGCCTCGCCACTGGTGAGCCCCGCCGAGGTACGCAGCGCGCGCAGTTCGGCGCCCAGCTTGCGGCGGCGCACCGCGGGACCGTGCTGCATGGGCCTCCCCTTACTCCCTAGAGGCCGCCCAAATACGGTCTCCCGTCGTAGAGTTCACCGCTTTGGGCGACAGATATATGCATATCCCGGTGGATCGCTGCCCCGCGCCGTGCGGTGATGGCACTCTGGCGACGAAGCACCAGTGCGGGACCGTACTCGAACCATCCGCTCCGTGTCGGACTGCGGTCCCGTGGAAAGGGACGACGTCGCCATGGCAGACCATCTGGAAGCATCCGTCACTCTGCCGAGCGATCCAGCCTCGGTCGCCGCGGCCCGCACCCATGTGGTGGGCACGCTGGCGGAATGGGGCATGCCCGAGGACACGGAAGTGTCGGACACGGTGCGGCTGATCGTCTCCGAACTGGCCACCAACGCCGTGCAGCACACCTTCGGGCAGTCGCCCACGTTCACGGTGCGACTGGTCCTCGACCGGGACGAGCGGCTGAGCATCGGGGTGACGGACTCTCACCCCCGGTTGCCCAAGCGGCTGCCGGCGGCGGTCCAGCAGGACAACGGCCGCGGCCTGGTCATCATCCGCTGGCTGACCGCGGAGTGCGGCGGCCGGCTGCGGGTGCGCCGCACCAGGGAGGGCGGCAAGACCGTGCTGGTGGAACTGCCGTGGACCGCCGCCCCCGCGGAGCCGGTCGCCACGACGGGTCAGCCCGAGCCCTGAAGGGGGAGTGGGGAAGGGGAAAGCAGCGCGGCGACGCGTTCCCGCGCCGCCGCACTGGTGATCACTTGACCCGGCCGTAATAGACGCTGCTGGTCCAGATCTTCTGCAGTCGCACGACGTCCCCGGTCTTGGGGGCGTGCCAGATCTTGCCCTTGCCCGCGTAGATGCCGACGTGGTAAATGCTGCGGCCCGAGTGGAAGAACACCAGGTCTCCCGCCTTGCGCTTGGAGGCGGAGATGTGGCGCGTCTGGTTGTACTGCTGGGCCGCGGTGCGCGGCAGCTTCTTGCCGGCCTTCTTGAACGAGTACAGGGTGAGCCCGGAGCAGTCGAATCGGTAGGGCCCGGCGGCTCCCCACTGGTAGGGCGCGCCCTTCTTGGAGGCCGCGACCTTCAGGGCCTTGGTGCCCAGGCTCGCGGCGGCCGCCTCCGAGGCGGCGCCGGGGATCGCAATGGTGCCGCCCACGGCGGCGAGGGTGAGGGCCGAGGCCGTACCGGCCCGGGCCATCAGAGACGGGACACGATTGAGCGCAGTCATGCGCAACCCTTCGTCAGCCGCCTGTGAAGGATGACCTGTCGGATTCGGGCTGGCGAAGTGGCCCGGCCGCACACGGTGCGGCTTCACCCCAAGGGCTGCTCGGAACCTCGCGGTTCCGGCGACCCGTCGTGCTTGGGTCCTCCACTCCTGCCGATCCACTTCCTGTCGACCGGGCATCCGGGCGGCGGCAGGACTCGGCGTCCGCCCGGATCGCCCCGCCGCTGCGGCGGGGTCTTGTCGTCAGTCACGGATCTTGACCCATGGCTCGCCCGATTTCCCAACGGAACCGGGGATTTGTGTTGTTACTCACCACTCACCCGTTCGGGTGGACATGCGTGCGGACGGGGACCGGTCCGGGGCGTCGACGCGCCCCGGACCAGCGGCGGAATATTCCGTTCCGCACTCCGTCCGCGCCTCGGGCGCAACTTCGGAACTCCGCAAACTCCTGGTTTTCCTACGCCGGATGGGGGTACGCCGTTTGGTCCGTTTCAACTCCGGCTGAAGGCGTCGGCGTCGGCCTGAACGTGCAGGTGCCGGCCGCGGGTGCGCAGGTTCCGGCCGCGGACGCCGGATCCGTGCGCCCCGCCGCTGTCAGCTCGTGGACAGCGGCGGCAAGGTCACGCGTGCGGTGCGGCGTTCACCGTCCAGCACCCGCAGCGCGCGGGCCAGAGTGGCGGAGTGCAGCTCGGTCTCGCCGCGCCGGTGCATCAGCGCCAGGGCGTCGCGCAGCGCGACGGCCTTGCCCACCAGGGCCTGGGCGGCCCGCAGTCCGCGGTAGGTCTCGTCCGTCTGCGCCGGGTTGATCCGGCCCAGCAGATCCACGACTTCGAGGTAACGGTCGATCAACTCCGCCTCGGCGCGGGTCAGCGCGGGCAGCGGGGGCAGTTCGGGTGGCAGCATCGGCGGCTCACCTCGTGCCGGGGCGCGCGCCCTTGCGGCTGGGCACGATGCGGTCCGCGAGGCCGTAGTCCACCGCCGCCCGTGCGTCGAGCACGGTGTCCCGCTCCGTGTCGGAGCGGACCTGCTCCGCGCTGCGCCCCGTGTGCCGGACCAGGATCTCCTCCATGCGGGCCCGGACGCGGTTCAGTTCCCCGGCCTGGATGGCCAGATCGCTGGCCTGTCCCTCCACCGGCCCGGCGAAGGCCGGCTGACGCAGCACCATGCGCGCCCCGGGCAGTACGTACCGCTTGCCCGGCGTCCCGGCGGCCAGCAGCAGCGCCGCGGCACCCTCCGCCTGCCCGAGGCAGATCGTCTCCACGTCGCAGTTCACGTACTGCATCGTGTCGTAGACCGCCGACATGGCGTGGAACGAGCCGCCGGGGGAGTTGATGTACAGCGAGATGTCCCGGTCGGGCGCCTGGTGCTCGAGGTACATGAACTGGGCCATCACGTCGTTGGCGGAGGTCTCGTCGACGGGGGTCCCCAGGAAGACGATCCGCTCCTCCATGAGCTTCGAGTAGGGATCACTGGTCCGCTGCCCCGTCGCCGTGCGTTCGGTGAACTCGGGCAGGACGTGACGGGCGTACGGCCGGTCCATGGGTACCCCTCCTCGGGTGGGAACGCGTCGCTGCGGTCTCTGTAAAAAATGTACAGGATGTACGTGACGTTATGATGGGGTCATGGCTTACGAGATTCCGGTGACCCAGGCCAGGGCCGAGCTCGCCGACCTGATCAACCGCGTGGTCTACGGCGGGGAGCGGGTCGTCGTCACCCGGCACGGAAAGCCCCTCGTCGCCCTCGTCTCCGCCGATGACCTGCGACGACTGGAGGAGCTCGAGCAGCTCCAGGAGCCGGCGACCGCCACCGGGGAACCGGTGATCAGCGCCGTGTCGACCGTCCGCGAGATCTCCCCGGCGTCCGCAGCGGACGAACGCCGCCGCTTCGGCATCGCTGCCGAACACCGAGGGCCGGCCCCCTCCTGACTCCGGCCGGGCGGCGCGCCCGCTGCCCGCGACTGCCCGGCCCCGCCGGGCCCCGCTGCACGGTTAACGCGCTCGAAACGCCGTCGCACTAGCCTCCCCCTCCACGCCACCAGGGACGTCGCCCCGTGGCACGGGCCGCCGGGCCGCGACCGGTCCGCAGCGAGAAGTGTGAGGTGGGACGCCGTGCAACTGACGCCGCACGAGCAGGAGAGGCTGCTGATCCATGTGGCGGCCGATGTGGCCGCCCAGCGCCGGGCACGCGGACTGAGACTGAACCACCCCGAGGCGGTCGCCCTGATCACCTCGCACATCCTCGAGGGCGCCCGCGACGGCCGGACCGTCGCCGAACTCATGGCCTCCGGACGCACCCTGCTCACCAGGGACGACGTGATGGAGGGCGTCCCGGAGATGATCCACGAGGTGCAGGTCGAGGCCACGTTCCCGGACGGCACCAAGCTCGTCACCGTCCACGAGCCGATCGTCTGAGGGGGGCCGCCGTGATTCCCGGAGAGATCCTCTACGCCGAGGACCCGATCGCATACAACGAGGGCCGCGAGGTCACCCGCCTCACCGTCCTCAACACCGCCGACCGCCCCGTCCAGGTCGGTTCCCACTACCACTTCGCCGAGGCCAATCCCGGCCTGGACTTCGACCGTGCGGCGGCCCGGGGCAAACGGCTCCACATCGCCGCCGGGACCGCCGTGCGCTTCGAGCCCGGCATCCCCGTCGAGGTGTCGCTCGTGCCGCTCGCCGGAGCCCGGGTGGTGCCCGGACTGCGCGGGGAGACCGGAGGTGCCCTCGATGCCTGAGCTCTCCCGCGCCGCCTACGCCGGCCTGTTCGGCCCCACCACCGGAGACCGCATCCGGCTCGCCGACACCGATCTGCTCGTGGAGATCGAGGAGGACCGCTCCGGCGGGCCCGGACGCGCCGGGGACGAGGCCGTGTTCGGCGGCGGCAAGGTCATCCGCGAGTCCATGGGCCAGTCCCGCGCCGCCCGCGCGGACGGCACCCCCGACACCGTGATCACCGGCGCGGTGATCGTCGACCACTGGGGTGTGGTCAAGGCCGACGTCGGTATCCGCGACGGCAGGATCACCGGCATCGGCAAGGCGGGCAATCCCGACACCATGGACGGCGTCCATCCGGACCTCGTCATCGGCCCCGAGACCGAGATCATCGCCGGCAACGGGCGGGTCCTCACGGCCGGCGCCGTCGACGCCCATGTGCACTTCATCTGCCCGCAGCTCGCCGACGAGGCGCTCGCGTCGGGCATCACCACCCTGGTCGGCGGCGGCACCGGGCCCGCCGAGGGCACCAAGGCGACCACCGTCACCCCCGGACCCTGGCACCTGGCCCGGATGCTGGAGGCGATGGAGGCCCACCCGCTCAACATCGGCCTGCTCGGCAAGGGCAACACCGTGTCCCACGAGGCGCTGCTCTCCCAGATCCGGGGCGGCGCCGTGGGCCTGAAGCTGCACGAGGACTGGGGCTCGACCCCGGCGGTCATCGACGCGGCGCTCACCGTCGCCGACCGCACCGGCGTCCAGGTCGCCATCCACACGGACACCCTCAACGAGGCCGGGTTCGTGGGCGACACGCTCGCCGCGATCGCCGGACGCGGCATCCACGCCTACCACTCCGAGGGCGCGGGCGGCGGCCACGCGCCCGACATCATGACCGTGGTCGGCGAGCCCAACGTGCTGCCCAGCTCGACCAACCCGACCCGGCCGTTCACCGTCAACACCGCCGAGGAGCACCTCGACATGCTGATGGTGTGCCACCACCTCAATCCGGCGGTGCCCGAGGACCTCGCCTTCGCCGAGTCCCGCATCCGGCCGTCCACCATCGGGGCCGAGGACATCCTGCACGACCTGGGCGCGATCTCCGTCATCTCCTCCGACTCCCAGGCCATGGGGCGCGTCGGCGAGGTGATCCTGCGGACCTGGCAGACCGCCCATGTGATGAAGCGGCGCCGCGGAGCACTGCCCGGGGACGGGCGCGCGGACAACCACCGGGTGCGTCGCTATGTCGCCAAATACACCATCAACCCCGCGCTCGCCCAGGGTCTGGCCCGCGAGATCGGCTCCGTGGAGAGCGGCAAGCTCGCCGATCTGGTGCTGTGGGACCCGGCGTTCTTCGGCGTGAAGCCCCTCCTGGTCCTCAAGGGCGGCCAGATCGCCTACGCGCAGATGGGCGACGCCAACGCCTCCGTCCCCACCCCGCAGCCGGTCCTGCCGCGCCCGATGTACGGGGCGACCGGTCGGGCGCCCGCCGCCAACTCGGTCAACTTCGTCGCCCCGGCGGCCATCGAGGACGGGCTGCCGGAACGCCTGGCGCTCGGCAAGAGGTTCGTCGCGATCGAGTCCACGCGCCGGGTCACCAAGGCCGGCATGCGGGAGAACGACGCCCTGCCCGAGGTGCGCATCGACCCGGACAGCTTCGCGGTGCACATCGACGGCGAGCTGGTCGAGGCGACCCCGGCGGCGGAACTGCCCATGGCCCAGCGCTACTTCCTGTTCTGACCGTTGCCGTGAGAGGAGGTGGGCGGCATGTCGAGGGCCGCGCTGCTCGTGCTGGCCGACGGCCGCTTCCCGGCGGGCGGGCACGCCCACTCCGGGGGCGCGGAGGCCGCCGTCCGGACCGGACGGATCACCGGGGCGGCGAGTCTGGAGGACTTCTGCCGGGGCCGGCTCACCACCTCCGGCCTGGTGGCGGCGTCCCTGGCGGCGGCGGCCGCGCTCGGCGTCGATCCCGGGGAGCTGGACGCCGCGGCCGACGCCCGCACCCCCGCGCCCGCACTGCGCGCGGCCGCCCGGAAGCTGGGCCGGCAGCTGCTGCGCGCGGCGCGCGCGACCTGGCCGTGCGGCGAACTCGACGCACTGGCGGCCCGGTTCCCCACAGGCGCGCACCAGCCGGTGGCGCTCGGCGTGGTGGCACGGGCGGCCGGGCTGGACGCGCGGGACGCCGCCCACTGCGCCGCCTACGAGAGCGTGAGCGGACCGGCGTCGGCGACCGTGCGGCTGCTGAGCCTCGACCCGTTCGACGCCACGGGGGTGCTGGCCCGGCTCGCCCCGGACCTGGACCACGTCGCCGGCCAGGCGGTGCGAGCGGCCCGTACGGCGGCCCACGAGGGCGCCGACGCCCTGCCCGCGTGCTCCGCACCCCTGCTGGAGATCGGGGCGGAACTGCACGCGGCCCGTCCGGTGCGGTTGTTCGCCTCGTAGGAGCCCCACCCCGCGCCCGCCCCCGCTGCCGACTGCGAACCGGCCAGAGACACAACCGCCAGACAGGAGCCGACCGACATGCACCTCGACCACGCCCACCCGGGCCCGGCCGCCGTCGGTGCCGACGCCCGCTGCCCGGACGGCACCCGCCGCGCCCTGCGGATCGGCCTCGGCGGACCCGTGGGCTCCGGGAAGACCGCCACCGTCGCCGCCCTCTGCCGGGCCCTGCGCACGGAGCTGTCGCTGGCCGTCGTCACCAATGACATCTACACCCGCGAGGACGCCGAGTTCCTGCTCCGGCAGGCCGTACTGCCGCCCGAGCGGATCACCGCCGTCGAGACCGGCGCCTGCCCCCACACCGCGATCCGTGACGACATCTCCGCCAACCTCGAGGCGGTGGAGGAGCTGGAGGACACGGTCGGACCGCTGGACCTGATCCTGGTCGAGTCCGGCGGCGACAATCTCACCGCCACCTTCTCCAAGGGGCTCGTCGACGCACAGATCTTCGTCATCGACGTGGCCGGCGGGGACGACATCCCCCGCAAGGGCGGCCCCGGGGTGACCACCGCCGACCTGCTGGTCGTCAACAAGACCGACCTGGCCCCGTACGTGGGCGCCGACCTGGCGCGCATGGCCTTCGACGCGCGGGCGCAGCGCGGTGAGCTGCCGGTGGTGTTCCAGTCGCTGCGCGGCGAGCCGGGCGCCGCCGAAGTCGCCGACTGGGTGCGCCGGCGCGCCGCGGCGTGGACCGCGTGAACACCACCGGGGTCCGCGCCACCGCCCGGATCCGCGCTCGGGGCGACGGCCGTGGCGGAACGAGTCTGCCCGTGCTGGCGAGCGACGGTCCGCTCGCACTGCGGCGGACCCGGGGCAGCGGCGGCGAGGCGCACGTGCTGCTGGTCGGCGCCATGAGCGGACCGCTCGGCGGCGACCACTTCACGGTGCGGGCGGACGCGGAACCGGGCGCGCGGCTGCGCGTGGGTTCGGCCGCCGCCACCCTCGCGCTGCCCGGACAGCACGGCGGCGAGGCACGCCACGACGTGCGGCTCACCGTCGCCGACGGCGCCGAACTCCACTGGTTGCCCGAGCAGTTGATCTGCGCACGAGGTGGCGAGCTGCGCATGTCCACCGAGGCCGACCTCGCTCCCGGCGCCCGTCTGGTGCTCCGCGAGGAGCAGGTGCTCGGGCGGGCGGGGGAGCAGCCGGGGGGACTGGCCGGACGGCTCACCCTGCGGATCGCGGGACGCACCGTCCTGGACCAGGAGCTGGCCTGCGGCGCCGGGGCACCCGGCGGCTGGGACGGGCCCGCGGTGCTCGCCGGACACCGGGCCGCCGGACAACTCCTGGTCGCGCACCCCAGGTTCGCGGAGCACCCGGTCGCCGCACGGGCGCTGAGCGAGACCACCGTCGTGCTGCCGCTGGCCGGACCTGCCGTCCTGGTCACCGCCGTCGCCCCGGACGCGCTGCTGCTGCGGCGCGAGCTGGACGCGGCACTGGAGCTGCTCACCACGGTGTCCGCCTGACCGAACTCCCTTATCCGGTTATCGGATTGGCAAAGAAGCGTGGCCGCCCCTGTCGCCGGACACCTCGCAGCGGCGAGGATCCCCCGTACCCCATCACGACGATGAAACGGGGAGGCCCCACTTGAGGGACACCAGACCGAAGCGGAGGGCGACCGCGCTCGGCTCGGCCGGAGTGCTCGTCACCGCGACGCTCATAGCCGGCGCCGTCACGGCGCCCACCGCCAGCGCCACGGCGGACCCGACCAGCCACCGTGGCACGGACCGTGAGGCCAGGGGCGTCGCCGTCGCCGCCGCCAAGGCCGCCAGGACCGGCATCGACTGGCAGGACTGCCCCGCCGACTGGAACCTGCCCGAGCCCATCCAGTGCGGCTGGGTCACGGTACCGCTCGATTACGCCAAGCCCCACGGCAAGCAGATCAAGCTCGCCGTCGACCGCATCGCCAGCACCGGCAGCAGGAGCGAGCGTCAGGGCGCGCTGCTGTACAACCCGGGCGGCCCCGGCGGCTCCGGACTGCGCTTCCCGGTCCGTGTGACGAGCGAGAACCCGGTCTGGGCGAACGCCGCCAAGGCCTACGACTTCGTCGGCTTCGACCCGCGCGGTGTCGGCAGGTCCGCGCCCATCTCCTGCGCCGACCCGCAGGAGTTCGTCAAGGCGCCCAAGCCGGACCCGGTGCCGCGTTCCGAGGCCGACAAGCGCCACCAGCGCGCACTGGCCCGCCAGTACGCCAAGGGCTGCCACGAGCGCAGCGGCGCCATGCTGCCCCACATGACCACCCCGAACACCGCGCGCGACCTCGACGTCATCCGCGCCGCCCTGGGCGAGAAGAAGCTCAACTTCCTCGGCGTCTCCTACGGCACCTACCTCGGCGCCGTCTACGCGACCCTCTTCCCGGGCCACGTCCGCCGCATGGTCGTCGACAGTGTGGTCAACCCGTCCCGCGAGAAGATCTGGTACCAGGCCAACCTCGACCAGAACGTCGCCTTCGAGGGCCGCTGGAAGGACTGGCAGGACTGGGTGGCGAAGAACGACGCCACCTTCCACCTCGGCACCACCCGCGAGGCCGTCCAGGCCCAGTGGCTGAAGCTGCGCGCCACCGCGGCGGAGAAGCCGCTCGGCGGTGTCGTCGGCCCGGCCGAGCTCATCTCCTACTTCTCCAGCGCCCCGTACTACGACTCCGCATGGGTGCCGGTGGCCGAGGTGTTCAGCAAGTACGTCGCCGGCGACACCCAGGCGCTGGTCGACGCCGCGGCCCCCGATCCGTCCGACACCGCGGGCAACGCCGCCGAGGAGAACGGCAACGCCGTCTACACGGCCGTCGAGTGCACCGACGCCAAGTGGCCCGCCGACTGGAAGAAGTGGGACCGCGACAGCACCCGGCTGCACCGTGACCACCCGTTCCTGACCTGGGCCAACACCTGGATGAACCTCCCGTGCGCCACCTGGCCGGTCAAGCAGCGAACGCCCGTCGACGTCAGGACCGGCAAGGGCCTGCCGCCGGTGCTGATCGTCCAGGCCGAGCGGGACGCCGCCACCCCGTACGGGGGCGCCGTCGAGCTGCACAAGCGGCTCAAGGGCTCCCGGCTCATCACCGAGAAGGACGCCGGCTCGCACGGCGTCACCGGGCTCGTCAACACGTGCATCAACGAGCGCGTGGACGCCTATCTGCTCCGCGGTGAGCTGGACCGCTCCGACGTGACCTGCGCACCGCACGCCACGCCCAAGCCGTAGCCGGGCCGCAGGGCTCACCCGTGACGAGGGGCGGCCGGGAGATTCCCGGCCGCCCCGTCGTCGTTCCGCCGCCGCGCGAGGGCGCTACGACGCCCGGCGCAGCCGCCGCTTCTCCCCGCCCGCGCTCTTGCGCTCGGCCTCCTCGGCCTTGACCACCGCGGCGTACTTGTCGACGTACTCCTGCCCGGACAGGGCGAGGATCGCGTACATGATCTCGTCGGTGACGGCGCGCAGCACCGCCTTCTCGTTCTCCATCCCGGCGTAGCGGGAGAAGTCGAGGGGCTCGCCGAAGCGGATCCGCACCGGGTGGATGCGCGGGACGACCTTCCCGGGCGGCTGCGCCTCGAAGGTGCCGATCATCGCGCACGGGATGACCGGGACACCGGCCTTGAGCGCCATCACGGCGACGCCGACCTTGCCCTTGTAGAGACGGCCGTCGTGCGACCGGGTGCCCTCCGGGTAGATGCCCAGCAGCTCGCCCTTGGACAGGACGCCGAGGCCCTCGCGGATCGCCGCCTGCCCGGCCTCCTTGCCGGACCGGTCCACCGGGATCTGGCCCACGCTGTGGAAGAAGAACGCGGTCAGCTTCCCCTTGAGGCCGGGGCCGGTGAAGTACTCGGCCTTGGCGAGAAAGGTGATGCGCCGTTTGAGCACCGCGGGCATCAGGAAGTGGTCGGAGAACGACAGATGGTTGCCCGCGATGATGGCCGGTCCGCTGGACGGCACATGCTCCAGGCCCTCTATTCGGGGCCGGAACACCAGTCTCAGCAGCGGCCCCAGCAGCACATATTTCAGCAGGTAGTAGAACAAGGGCACGCTCCTCGACTCTGGCGGACCCTCGTCCGCCGTGTTCCAGCAGGTCAACCGGCACGTCGTAGGGGTGCCAGTCTAGGTCCGGGCCGTGCGGCCCGGCACCACGTCCGCCCTGAGCGGCCCGTGGCCGCGGCCCGGCGCCTGAACGCCCGTCAGCGCATGCGCCGCCAGAGCCTTTCGTCCGGACCGGCCCGCGGGACGTCGTGGGCGCCTGGCCGGCTCCGTGAGCGGGGTGATCCGGACGAGAGTCCTCGGGGACGTGTGCGGCTGGGGAGGACCGCAGCGACAGCCTCTTCCGCCCACCGCGCCGGGGGCAACACCCGATCGGCGGGATGACCGGATCGGGACGGTGATCGCCACCCGGCCCGGCACCGGTTCCCGGCCGGCCCGAGGGCCGAGTAGGCTCGCGGGCATGAGGATCTCCGTCTCCTCCGACATGGACGAACCCGTGGCCCGGGCGCTCGTCGCCGAGCTGCGCGAGCGAGGGCACGAGGTGCGCCCGCACGGCGCACTGAGCCCCGGGGACGACGCCCAGTGGGCCGCGTGCAGCGAGGCCGCCGCCCGCGAGGTCGCCGACGGCACGGCCGACCAGGCCGTGGTGTGCTGCTGGACCGGCACCGGAGCCTCCATCGCCGCGAACAAGGTGCCCGGCGTGCGGGCCGCCCTGTGCACCGACGCGTACACGGCGGACGGGGCCCGCCGCTGGAACGACGCCAATGTGCTCGCCCTGAGCCTGCGCCTGACCTCCGAGCCGCTGCTGAAGGAGATCCTCGACGCCTGGTTCGCGGGCGCCCCCAGCGACGACCCCGAGGACCGGCAGAACGTCGCCCGGGTGGCCGGCCTGGACGCCTCCCGCGCCTGACGCACGGCACGGTCCCCTCGGCCCGCCCGCCCGGCGGCCCGCCTGTGAAGGCCGCTCCGCCTCAGTCGCCCCCGCCCGCCAGGGTCAGCTCGGCCCAGATGATCTTGCCGTCCGGCACGAAGCGGGTGCCCCAGCGTTCGGCCAGCTGGGACACCAGGAGCAGGCCCCGGCCGCCCTCGTCCATGGCGCGCGGATGGCGAAGGTGCGGGGCGGTCGCGCCGGCGTCGAAGACCTCGCACACCAGCGCGCGTTCGCGGATCAGCCGCAGGCGGACCGGGCCGGGGGAGTACCGGATGGCGTTCGTGACCAGCTCGCTCACCAGCAGCTCCGCGGTGAAGACCAGATCCTCCAGCTCCCACTCGGCCAGCTGCCGGGTGACCGTCCTGCGGGCCTCGGCCACCATCGCGGGGTCCCCTGGCAGGTCCCAGGCGGCGATCCGCTCCGGATCCAGCCGCTTGGTGCGGGCCATCAGGAGCGCGACGTCGTCGTAGGGGTGGGCGGGGGCCAGGGTGTCCACCACGGCCCGGCACTGCTCCTCCAGGGTGGTGGTGCGCTCCGTCAGCACCGCACGCAGCCGCTCCAGCCGCTGCTGCTCCGCCGGTTGGGGCAGGCAGGCCTCGGCGGCCGGCCGGGACCCCTCGTCGTCGCGGGCCAGCAGACCGTCGGTGTGCAGGGCGAGCGTCGTCCCCTCCGCCAGGGTCATCTCCACCGACTCGAACGGCGGCCCGCCCACGCCGAGCGCCGGACCCTGCGGAAGCTCCACGAAGCTCACCGTGCCGTCCGGCGTCACCAGGGCCGGCGCCGGATGCCCGGCCGCGGCCATGGTGCACCGGCCGTCGACCGGGTCGTAGACGACGTAGACGCAGCCGCTGCCGACGGGCTCCACGAAGGAGTGCTCGCCCGCGTCCCCGTCGTGCGGGCCCTCGTCACGGGCCGTGCGGGCCACCAGGTCGTCCAGGTGCGCCAGCACCTCCTCGGGCGGCAGGTCCAGCGCGGCCAGCGTGCGTACCGCCGTCCGCAGGCGCCCCATCCCCGCCGCTGCGTCGATGCCGTGCCCGGGCACCTCCCCGACGACCATGGCGACCCGGGCGCCCGACAGCGGGATCAGGTCGTACCAGTCACCCCCCAGCCCGGTCAGCTCGTCGGCGGGCCGGTAGTGGGCGGCCACCTCCACGGCGTCCTGCTCGGGCATCCGCCGGGGCAGCAGGCTGCGCTGCAGCACCAGCGCCGCGTCCCGCTCCCGGGTGTAGCGGCGGGCGTTGTCCACGCACAGGGCGGCGCGCGCGACCAGCTCCTCCGCCAGATGCACGTCGTCCGCGTCGAAGGGCTGCTGGCGCAGGCGGCGGAAGAACGTGGTGACGCCCAGGGTGACGCCGCGGGCGCGGATCGGCACGATCAGCGCGCTCTGCAGGCCCAGCTCCAGGAAGGTGTTCTCCCGGTCGCCCGCCGTGCCGACCGCCCACTCCAGGGCGAGCGGGGTCAGCTCGTACTGCCGCCAGGAGCGGCCCGAGGTCAGGCAGAGCACCGGCGGCGAACCGGCCCGGTAGCCGGCCACCTCGCCGATCTCCACCACGGAGTCGGGCAGCTTGCCCTGTGAGGACTTCTGGCCCGCCCGGCGCAGCGCCACGGTGTCGGTCCCCGCCAGCGGTCCGGGCGGCAGCTCGGCGCCGTGCAGCACGGTCTCCAGCAGATCGACGGTGACCACGTCCGCGAGCCCGGGCACGGCGACATCCGCCAGTTCCTGCGCGGTGCGCATGATGTCCAGGGAGCGTCCGATGTGCTCGCCGGCCCGGTCGAGGAGTGCGAGCCGCTGGCGGGCGCGATGCCGCTCGGTGATGTCGACGACCGTGTAGTACACGCCCATCGGGCGGCCCTGCTCGTCGTCCAGACGGTTGAACGAGATCATGTGGGCCGTCTCGCGCAGCGGCGCCGAGCGGACCCGGCCGACATGCTCGTAGCCGACCACCGGTTCGCCGGTCGCCAGCACCTGCCGCATCCGGTCCTCGACGGCGTCGGCGTCCATGCCCGGCTGGATCTCGGCGAACCGCAGGCCGATGCGCTGGTCGGCGCCGCCGCCGCCGAACTGCTCCAGGGCCGCGTTCGACCACACGTACCTCAGGTCCGTGTCCACGATCGCGATGCCGATCGGGGACCCGGAGACCATCTGCTCCAGCACCGTGCGGCTCATCGCCCAGCCGGTGTCCTCGCCCGTCTCCGACAGCAGGACCAGCAGGGAGGCACCACCCCGCGGGTCCACCGTCGGTGTGACACGCACGGAGAGACCCAGGGACCGCCCGTCGCGGTGCCGGGCCGTCAGCAGTCCGGTCCAGCCGCCGTCGGAGCGGCTCCGTTCCACCAGCTCCGGCACCCGCAGGGCGTCCTCGTCGGTCAGCAGTTCGGCGAGCTTGCTGCCCACGGCCTCCGCCGCCGTGTACCCGAGGAGCCGCTCGGCCCGTGCGGTCCAGCTCGCCACCACGCCCGCCGGGTCGAGCAGCAGGGGAGCGGCGTCGGCCACGTCGAACCCCTGCCGGGCCGCGTCCTGCTCGTTGTGTCCGCCCACGGCCGACCTCTCTGTCGCCTGAGAGTGGTCTATCACCTCATGCCCCAATCTTCACCCTTGCCGGTGATCGGGGCGCCTCGGGCGGGACCGGGTCTCAGGGACTGGGACGGCCGCGGGCGGAGCGAGCGGATCACGGGTTCTGCCGGTCAGGCTCCCTGGACCAGCACCTTCTCCAGCGTCTGCAGGGCGCCCCGCAGCTCGTCCGCGGTGATGGTCAGCGGCGGCGCCAGACGGATCGTGGACCCGTGGGTGTCCTTGACGAGGACCCCCTCCCGCATCAGGCGCTCGCTGATGTCACGGCCCGTGCCGAGATCCGGGTCGATGTCCACGCCGGCCCACAGACCGCGCGAGCGGAACCCGACGACGCCCCTGCCGACCAGGGACTGAAGTCCCCCGCGCAGCACCACGCCCAGCTCCGCCGCCCGGCGCTGGAACTCGCCCGTCTCCAGCAGGTCCACCACCGCCGAGCCGACCGCGGCGGCCAGCGGATTGCCGCCGAAGGTCGACCCGTGCTCACCCGGGTGCAGCACCTCCAGCACCTCGCGGCGGGCCACCACCGCCGACACCGGGACGATCCCGCCGCCCAGCGCCTTGCCGAGCAGCACCACGTCCGGCATCACCGACTCGTGCTCCACCGCCAGGGTGCGGCCGGTGCGGCCGAGCCCCGACTGGATCTCGTCGGCGATGAACAGGCAGCCCTTCCGGCTGGTCAGCTCCCGCACGCCCGCCAGATAGCCGTCGTCCGGGACGATCACGCCCGCCTCGCCCTGGATCGGCTCGATCAGCACC
>Ga0207873_1000288_pt1 | contig 56620 bp, 53 predicted proteins | sample BGWIniCompost_FD_187373 | JGI IMG/M metagenome (GOLD analysis project Ga0207873, IMG submission 187373) | Cellulose adapted compost microbial communities from Newby Island Compost Facility, Milpitas, CA, USA - BGW Initial Compost (SPAdes)... ...
GTCAGGCCGTCTTCGCCTCGCTCTCCAGGAAGTCCTGCGCGAAGCGCTGCAGCACGCCGCCGGCTTCATAGATGGACACTTCCTCGTCGCTGTCGAGGCGGCAGGTCACAGGGACTTCCACCGTTTCGCCGTTGCGGCGATGGATCACCAGCGCAAGCTCCGCGCGCGGCTTGCGCTCGCCGATGACGTCATAGGTTTCCGTGCCATCCAGTCCCAGGGTCTTGCGCGTGGTGCCTGGCTTGAACTCCAGCGGCAGCACGCCCATGCCGATGAGGTTGGTGCGATGGATGCGCTCGAAGCCTTCGGCGACGATGACTTCCACGCCCGCCAGCCGCACGCCCTTCGCCGCCCAGTCACGCGAGCTGCCCTGGCCGTAATCGGCGCCGGCGATGATGATCAGGTTCTGGCCGCGCTGCATGTAGGTCTCGATCGCTTCCCACATGCGCATCACCTTGCCTTCCGGTTCGACGCGCGCCAGCGAGCCCTGCTTCACCTTGCCGTTCTCGTCGAGAACCATCTCGTTGAACAGTTTCGGGTTGGCGAACGTCGCGCGCTGCGCGGTGAGATGATCGCCGCGGTGCGTGGCGTAGGAATTGAAGTCCTCTTCCGGCACGCCCATCTTCGCGAGGTATTCGCCCGCCGCCGAGGTCGGCAGGATGGCGTTCGACGGCGAGATGTGATCGGTGGTGATGTTGTCGCCGAGGATCGCCAGAGGCCGCATGCCCTTCAACGTGCGTTCGCTGGCAAGCGCGCCTTCCCAGTACGGCGGGCGGCGAATGTATGTGCTCATCGGCCGCCAGTCGTACAGCGGGCTCACCTTCTCGCCATCCTCGCGCCTGATGTTGAACATCGGCGTGTACACCTTGCGGAAGTGCTCCGGCTTCACCGCGGTTTTTACCACCGCATCGATCTCTTCATCGGACGGCCAGATGTCCTTGAGACGGATCTCCCTGCCGTCGACCACGCCGAGAACGTCCCTTTCGATGTCGAAGCGGATGCTGCCGGCAATGGCATAGGCCACGACCAGCGGCGGCGAGGCGAGGAAGGCCTGCTTCGCGTACGGGTGGATGCGGCCGTCGAAGTTGCGGTTGCCGGAAAGGACCGCGACGGCATACAGGTCGCGGTCGATGATTTCCTGCTGGATTTTCGGATCGAGCGCGCCGGACATGCCGTTGCAGGTGGTGCAGGCGAAACCGACGATGCCGAAGCCGAGCCGTTCGAGTTCCTTCTTGAGATCGGCCTCTTCCAGGTACAGCTCCACTGCCCGGGAGCCCGGCGCGAACGAGGACTTCACCCAGGGCTTGCGCGCAAGGCCCAGGCGATTCGCGTTGCGCGCGAGCAGGCCGGCCGCGATCACGTTGCGCGGGTTGGAGGTATTGGTGCAGCTGGTGATGGCGGCGATGATCACCGCGCCATCGGGCATCTCGCCCGGCTTTTCCTCGAACGGCGCGCTGATGCCGCGGGTGGAAAGCTCCGTGGTGGCGACGCGCGCATGCGGATTCGACGGGCCGGCCATGTTGCGCACCACGCTGGAAAGATCGAAGCGGAGATTGCGTTCGTATTCGGCGGTCTTCAGCGCATCCGCCCACAGGCCCGCGGTCTTCGCGTAGGTCTCGACAAGCGCGACCTGTTCCTCGTCGCGGCCGGTGAGCCGCAGGTAGTCCAGCGTCTGCTGGTCGATGAAGAACATCGCCGCGGTGGCGCCGTATTCCGGCGCCATGTTGGAAATCGTCGCGCGATCGCCGACGGTGAGCGCCGCGGCGCCCTCGCCGTGGAACTCGAGATACGCGCCGACGACGCGTTCCTTGCGCAGGAACTCGGTGAGCGCGAGCACGATGTCGGTGGCGGTGATGCCGGGCTGCGGCCTGCCGGTGAGCTCCACGCCGATGATCTCCGGCGTGCGCATCCACGAGGCGCGGCCGAGCATGACGCTCTCCGCTTCCAGCCCGCCGACGCCGATGGCGATCACGCCAAGCGCGTCGACGTGCGGCGTGTGCGAATCCGTGCCGACGCAGGTGTCGGGGAAGGCGACGCCATCCTGCACGTAGATCACCGGTGACATCTTCTCCAGGTTGATCTGGTGCATGATGCCGTTGCCCGGCGGGATCACGTCGACGTTGCGGAACGCCTTCTTGGTCCACTCGATGAAATGGAAGCGGTCCTCGTTGCGGCGGTTCTCGATGGCGCGGTTCTTCTCGAACGCGTCCTTGTCGAAGCCGGGGGCTTCCACGGCGAGCGAATGGTCGACGATGAGCTGCACCGGCACGACCGGGTTCACGGCCGCCGGATCGCCGCCGCGCTCCGCGATCGCATCGCGCAGCCCCGCAAGATCCACCAGCGCGGTCTGGCCGAGGATGTCGTGGCAGACCACGCGCGCCGGGAACCACGGGAAGTCGAGATCGCGCCTGCGTTCGATCAGCTGGCCGAGATACGCCTCGATCATGCCTGGTGCGGCGCGGCGCACGATGTTCTCGGCATGCACGCGCGCGGTGTACGGCAGCCTGTCATAGGCGCCGGGCTTGATCGCCTCGACCGCTTCGCGGACGTCGTACCAGTCGAGCCTGGTTCCGGGGAGGGGCTTGCGGTATTTCGTGTTCATGGCTTTCCGTTGGTCCAGGAGGGTTCATCGGGCGAAGCGGCGTGTTGCGCTTCGAGGTGTTCGCGCGCGCGGCTGATGTGCCGGCGCATCAGCAGTTCCGCCATCTCGCCGTCGCGGGCCTCAATGGCTTCCAGGATGCGGCGATGCTCGCTCAGCGCCTTCTGCGGCCGGTTGGCGAGCGTGGCCAGCTGCAGGCGGTACATCCGCACGCGGTGATACATCTCGCCGATCAGAAGGTCGATCAGCGTGGCGTTGTGACTGCCGTGGATGATGCGGTAGTGGAAATCGAGATCGCCTTCGCTCTGGATGTAGGCGGTGTCCGCCTGCACGCCGGGTTGCCGTTCGTGCTGCGCCAGAAGCTCGCCAAGGCCGGCGATTTCCGCCGCGGTCATGTTTTCCGCTGCAAGGCGCGCCGCCATGCCTTCGAGGGCCTCGCGCACCCGGTAGATCTCCACGAGTTCCGGAATGCTGAGCATCGCCACCCGCGTGCCGACGTGCGGCACCCGTTCCAGCAGCCGGCGTGATTCCAGTCGCCGGATCGCTTCGCGCAGCGGCCCGCGGCTGACGCCATAGCGTGCCGCCAGCTCCGTTTCGCCCAGCTTGGTGCCGGGCGGCAGCACGCCGCGGACGATGTCGTCCTGCAGGCGCGCGAATACCCGATCCGCCAGCGTGCGGGCATCAGTGGAAGCTTCCGGCGTATCGAATTCCGACATTGTCGACAATCAACTGAGCGAGACGGCACTTTAGGCCGAACCTAGGAAATTCTCAAGCAAGATTGTCGACAATATGGCCGTCCAGGTGGAGAAAGCGCCAGCAAGCCCCCAGTCCTGCCGCAAGGCATGAGTCACCGGAGAAGACCATGAGCACCGACATCCGCAGCGCGAAGCGCCCCGAGCCCGAGAAGGTCCTCACCGATATCGCAGACTACGTGTGCGAATTCCGCATCGACTCCGATGAGGCCTTCGAGACGGCGCGCTACTGCCTCATGGATTCGCTGGCCTGCGCCATGCTCGCCCTGCAGTACCCGGCATGCACCAGGCTGCTCGGCCCTGTGGTGCCCGGCGCGGAGCTGGAAAACGGCGCGCGCGTGCCGGGCACGGGTTACGCGCTGGACCCGGTGCAGGCGGCGTTCAACCTCGGCGCGATGATCCGCTGGCTGGACTTCAACGACACCTGGCTCGCCGCCGAATGGGGCCACCCTTCCGACAACCTCGGCGGCATTCTTGCCGTGGCCGACTGGCTGTCGCGGAATGGCACGCCGCTCACCATGAAGGACGTGCTCACCGCCATGATCAAGGCGCACGAGATCCAGGGCGTGCTGGCGCTGGAAAACGCCTTCAATCGCGTCGGCCTCGATCACGTGCTTCTCGTGCGCATCGCCTCCACCGCGGTGTGCGCCGCGATGCTCGGCTGCAACCGCGAACAGGTGATCAATGCCGTCTCGCACGCCTTCATCGACGGCGGCGCGTTGCGCACCTACCGGCACGCGCCGAACACCGGTTCGCGCAAGAGCTGGGCGGCAGGGGATGCCACTGCGCGCGGCGTGCGGCTTGCGCTGATCGCGATGACCGGCGAGATGGGCTATCCCACGGCATTGAGCGCCAGGACCTGGGGCTTCTACGACGTGCTGTTCAACGGAAAGGCGTTCCGTTTCCCGCGCCCCTATGGCAGCTACGTGATGGAAAACATTCTCTTCAAGATCTCCTTCCCCGCCGAGTTCCACGCGCAGACAGCCGTCGAATGCGCGATGAAACTGCACCCGCAGGTGAAGGACCGGCTCGACGACATCGAGCGCATCGTCATCGAAACCCAGGAAGCAGGCCTGCGCATCATCGACAAGACCGGCCCGCTTTCGAATCCCGCCGACCGCGATCACTGCATCCAGTACATGGTCGCGGTGCCGCTCATCTTCGGCCGCCTCACCGCCGACGACTACGAGGACGAAGTCGCGAAGGACCCGCGCATCGACAGGCTGCGCGAGAAGATGATCGTCAGCGAGAACCCGCAGTTCACGAAAGACTACTTTGACCCGGACAAGCGCTACATCGGCAACGCCGTGCAGGTGTTCTTCCACGACGGCGCGCAGACCGAGCGCATTGCCATCGACTTTCCCATCGGCCACCGCAGGCGCCGCAAGGAAGGAATTCCCTTGCTGCTGGAAAAATTCCGGCATGCGATCAGGGAAGCGTTCGACGAAAGACAGGCGGCGCGGATCGAGCAGGCCTGCCTGCATCAGCAGGAACTCGAATCCATGAAGGTGACGGACTTCGTCACAATGTGGACGAGATAAACCTGCACCCTCCTTGACTTGGCCTGGATTGCCGCGAACCATTCGCAGCTTTCCGGATTGATGGGGCAAACCAATGACCAGGATGGCTCTCCTTGTGATCGTGCTCGGCATGATTTCCGCCTGCGCGAACGTTCCGCGTAGCCGCGATTTCGAACAGCTTGCCAAGGCGGAGGTCATTGGCCTGGACGGCCTTTCGAAGAGGCCGGCACAGGCTTTGCGATTGGGATATGAGAGCAAGCTGGACTTCCAGCCTGCGGCGATTCTCACCGAGAACGGTCCCTCGCGATTTGCGCTTGCCGAGCTTCCGCAGCGCGAAGACAGCGCGGTAATCACGCTGCGATCGCATGCAGTCACGCCGGTATATGCCGGTACCGCGCCAGACATCTTCGCTCCGCAGTTTCAGCTGCTGGACCAGGACTTCCAGCCGATTCCCGCCGTTTTCGATCCTCCGAAGTGGCGCTGGAGCTACAGCGCCGGCTCCTTTTACGAAATCGACATCCTGGTCGAACCGCAGGCACGGTATCTCCTCGTGTATACGGATCCGGCGATGGTCAGCACGCACGTCGCCTTGCAGCCATCCGTGCAAGCTGCGGAACAGCACCCTGCCTTTCACATCGTGGTACCGCGCCATGCCTGGCGTCGTGAGCCGTATTACCTGCCGTCGGGTGACGTGGACGTGCGCGTGCCGGGTTGCGACGATTACCGGTTCGTGCACAGGAACCCTGGGTTCAGCATCGACATCGGTGCAAGCTTCGGTGGCGCGGAACTGGCCGACGCCACGGAGGGAGACGATATCGAAGCCGGTTCCGGAGTCATTGCGTATGCCAATTACAACTGGCCGCTGGCTGGCAGCGGACGGTGGGGAATTATGGGCGGCGTCGGAATGCTATATGCGAATGCCAAGGTGACCGAAGGGCGCGTGAGGATGGACGCCTGGAGCGCGGATCTTGCCGGCGTTTACACAGGCAATCACTGGCGCACGCGGCTTGGCATGACGGCGGACTTCTCTCCGACGTTCGAAAGTCCGGCAGGAAAGCGACACTTCAATGATGCGTTTGGCCCGCTGCTGGTTCTGGAGTTCCGGGCTGCGGAAAAGGTGTGGATCGGACTGCGATACGAAGACCTTGATTACAAGGATCGAAGAACTGGAGAAACCCTGGATGCGTCAAATTTTGGTGTGACCGTGAACGCGTCTTTCTGACGGCACACCGAACTACGAGCCGTTGGCAGGCGATGACTCGCGCAGCTTGGGGTGAGCGCAGCGAACCCCAACGTTGTCAGCGTTCACCGAAACTGTTTCCTGAAGCTTGACCTTCCCGCCTTGCCCTTCTAGCGTACGCAGCAAACAATTCCCGGGGGGGCAGAAAAATGCAGGCATGGGTCGATGAGCGCGGTGCCGATCGCAAACTGACGGTCATTTCCGGCGAGCATTTCCTCGTCGATGACAATGACAAGCAGGATTTCGCGGCGATGGTGGAGATGCTCGAGGACGGCGCGGAGCCATCGAGCGTGCTTTCGGAAAAGGCTGATTGCATTCCGCTCGCGGCGATCCATCGCGTGGAGCACGAGGCCGGCGATACCGCGCTCACCGTGCATTACCGCGAAGGCAAGGACAGGAAGTCCGAGATCTATTTCTATTCCACCCGGGAAGTGCGCGACGAGATTGCCGGCGGCCTGCACGAGGCGCTGGGCGATGCCTTCCAGAGCCACACCGATGTCTACAACCTGCCGCGCGCGATCTACGCGCCGCTGCTGACCATCGTGCTCACCGTGCTCGCGTCGTGGATTCTTTCCGGCGCGGCTCGCACCATCCAGGCGGCGGAGGAAGTGGAAATCTCCGGCAAGAACGGCCTGCTGAAACGGCTGGTGGTATGGGCGCTGGATCTGCTCGGGCCCACGGGCGTGATGATCCTGGCCTGGCTGGTGGTGATCCTCGCGTTGCGCAGCTTCTACCGGCGTGCGCTGCAGCCGCCGGTCATGACCATCATCCAGGCGGAACCATTCAAGGGCGGCACCGTGGCTGGCACGGCGGTGAAGTACGCCCTGCTTGCGGGCCTCGTGTTCATCACGGCAAGCGCGGTCATTTCCTAGGTGTTGCCAGCGCGGCAGGATGACTCCTGCCGCGCTGGTCACGCCGGCTGGTTGTCTGCCGCGCGGCAGTGGACGCAGAATCCCGGCAGGTTCGGCGGACGGAGTATCCACATGCAGGCAAGCAGTCCACCTCCCTGGCTCGACCGCTGGTTTGCAAACATCTTCGACGACCAGGAGTCCTCGCATCTGGGCAGCGGCTGGTGGTCGGGGGTGGCGTCGGTCTTTCTTGGCCTGCTCGGACTGGGTGCGGTCGTCACCCTGTATTTTCCGGAAGTGCTCAGTACCGCGGAGCTGCGCGCGAAGTACCCGATGCCCCAGCTGCGTGGGCTGATAGAGGCCGTCATCGGCGCCGCGTTTCTTTCCGGCTGCCTGAGCCTGCTGCTGAGAAGGCGAAAGGTGCTGGGCTTTACCGGCATTGCGCTGGCGCTTGTCGCCGTCCTGCTGGGCGGCGGCCAGGTACCCATCGAAGGGCCGGTGGAGGGAAGCCTCTATCTCGGCCTGGACTGGTTTCTGCTGAACCTCTTTCTGCTGGCCGTGATCTTCGTGCCGCTGGAGCGGCTGTTTCCGCGCGTTCGTGAACAAGGCCCGTTCCGGTTCGGCTGGACGACGGATGTGATGCATTTCCTCGTCAGTCACGTTGCCGTGCAGTTGCTGACCTTTCTCACGCTGCTGCCGGCCAGCGTGCTCGGCGAACATCTGGTACATGCGCCGCTGCGTGATGCCGTTGCCGCGCAGCCAGTATGGCTGCAGGTCATCGAAATCATGCTGGTTGCCGATCTCGCGCAGTACTGGGTTCATCGCGCCTTCCATCGCGTGCCGTGGCTGTGGCGTTTCCATGCCGTGCATCATTCTGCGCGGGCGATGGACTGGCTGGCCGGTTCCCGCCTGCACTGCGTCGACGTGATCGTGACGCGCGCGCTCGTGCTGCTGCCGTTGTTCCTGCTGGGCTTCGCGCAAGCCGCGCTGTATGCGTGGCTGGTGATCATCGCGTTTCACGCGGTGTTCAATCACGTCAACCTGCGTTTCCGTTTCAAGGCGGTGGAAACGCTGCTGGTGACGCCGCGCTTTCATCACTGGCATCACGCGATCACCCCCATCGATCGCAACTTCGCCGTGCACTTTCCCTGGCTGGATCGGATGTTCGGAACCTTCCACATGCCCGACGGCGAGTGGCCGCCGGAAGTCGGAATCGGCAACCATCCGGTGCCGGAAGGATTCTTCAAGCAGCTGCTGTATCCGTTCCGTCGCGGCCGCTAGGACTACATTCCGCAATTTCCCCACCGCCCATATGTGGAAGCCGCGCCCGGGGGCGCGGCTTCCAGATCCGGATCTTGGTGGCGGAGCGTCCAGGCGTCGGCAGAATTATCAAGCCGCGAGCGATTCCTCGCGGCGCGGATCGCAGGCGCGGGCATCGGCGTGTGCCCACGCCTTTTCGTGAAAGAAATAGCCGATGGTGTTGATGGCAGGTTCGATCAGCGCCACCGCGCCGCCCACCATCCAGTCGCCGGTGAGCGCCCAGACCACCAGGAAGGCAATCGAAAAGTGCATCAGCCCGAACGTCAGTGTCTTCTTCATGGCGTTCACCTCCTCAGGCCCAAACAATAATGATTCTCGTTTATGGCTTCCAATGAAAAGATTCATTTCTGGTCTTAGTTTCCCTCTATCGCTCTTCGTGATCGTTTTCGTTGCGGGGAAATGGGCGCGGGCTTTACATTGCGCGCCACACGGCCGGGGAGGGCCGAAACACAACTTCCTGGGGGGGAATCATGGGGAGCTGCCACGCTCTCGTGGGCGATCGTGCGCAACGAGCGCTCGCGATGCTGCACCGCGTTACCAAGACACTCGAAACCGCCGGCGTCACCTATTGGCTGGATCACGGCACCTTGCTGGGCATTGTCCGCGAGCAGCGCCTGCTGCCGTGGGACACGGACATGGATATCACTGTTCCCGCTACGAGCCTGCCACAGTTGCATGCGGCGATGCCGGCGCTGAAAGCGATGGGCCTGCGATTGAGATTGCGAAAGCAGCCCTGCGATGCCGACGCCTGGAAACGCGGCATGCCGCGCCTGGTGAAGGTACGCAACACGCGCTTCAGGATCTTTCGCGGCGACCTGCTGCTGGACATCTTCATCGCCTGGCGCCACGCGGACCGTTATCACTGGTCGCTGTGGAAGCACGATGATCACAGCCTGCAGGTACGCTCGGTGCCGGCGCATTTCTTCGATGCTCTCGGGACGGTGGAGTTCGATGGCCGCAGCTGGCCGATACCATCGTCCATCGAGGAATACCTCACCGCGCGCTATGGCAACTGGCGCCAGCCTGTGTGCAGCTGGAACTGCCATGCCGATGAAGCGGCGGCGGCGGGGGCGAGCTCAGCGGTAACGTTCCAGCACATCGCGGTCGACGGCAATTAGCTCGAAGCGTCCGCCGCCCGTCGGGCTGATGACGAAGAATTCCACGTGCGCGGGCAGCACGCCGTGTGCGATGAGCATGTGCTCGATCGGGGTGCGGTCGCCGAAGGTGATGTTGCGCACGGCTTCCTCGGGATAGCGCGCATGCGAATCGGGGGCGTCGGCGATGATCCGGTACTCGCGCTCGTCCTTCCAGATGGCGGATTTCGTCACCAGGTACTCGCGCGCCTCGCGTTCCTCCAGCGTGCCGGAAAGCACCTTGTAGGCATCCACTTCGTGCAGGCGGTCGAGGTAGCGCACCGGCACCGCGCGGTCGAAGGGCGGATGCGCTGTCGAGAAGCCGAGACAGAACCCCTGCCGGGAATCGCCGTAGTGCGCCCACATGCGCAGGTCATCCGCGACCGCCGACAGCGAGCAGATGCCGCATTCGCTCACGCTGGAAAACTGTTCCGCGAGCAGGTCGCGCACGTGCAGCCAGCCTTCGTCGCTGAGCTGCCATTCGGCGGTGAAGATCTCCGGCCGGGTTTCCCGCAGCTCGCGCAGCTGTGTCGCGAACGGCCCGCCGTTCTCGACGATCTCCCGCAGTTCGTTCGGCGAGAGGAACTCGCTCCAGGGAATCTTGCCGTCGAAGGCGTCGTTGAAGCGCTGCGGGCTGGAGAGAAACAGCCGGTTGGACGCCATGTCCGCGACCGCGCGCAGGTTGAAGTCGCGGTACTTGTAGAGAATGTCGGGAAGCTCTTCCGGCAAGGTGCGGCCCTCCGCACGACAGGCTAGACGAGCAGTCGCGCCCGCGCCTGAGGGGAAGGCCGTAATCGGGATCGCTCACGAGCGACCGGAAATCAAAAGGGAAAAAATCGCGGGCGGACGCCCGCGAGTCTTCAGTCCTTGCGGAAGGCCTGCACCATCGTGTTGCCCGCCTCGCCGACGCCGACCATCGCGACCAGCACGCTGGAAAACAGCAGCACGAGGCCAACGGCGCCCACTACGGTGAAACCGCGCTGGATGGGATGCGCCGAAAGGATCAGGTCGGCGATCCAGAACTGGATGGCCGCCCAGCCAATGAACAGCGGGGCAAGCAGGGAACGCGTTTTTCCCCGCGCACGAGTGTTCTCGGAAACAAGTGCATTCATGGGAGGTTCACTCTCAACAGACCCAGGAGATGGTGCGCGCGGCGCCGCCGGCGCACCGGGGGCGCTGATCATCGGCGACACCAACGGATTCCGTCAAACGAAATTTTTTGTGCGTGAGCGAAGTGCACGCATGTGCACGCCTCACTCGGCGTAGTTCATGCGTTTCATCATGCCGCCGTCGACGATGATGTCCTGGGCGGTGATGAAACCGGCGTCATCGGAGATCAGGAAGGCGACGGCCGCGGCGATGTCGCGCGGCTCGCCGACGCGCCCTGCCGGATGCTGGGCATGGTCGATCTCGCGCAGCGGTTCCTGCTGCTTCCGCTCCGGATCGCGCACATCTATCCAGCCGGGCGAAATGCTGTTGACGCGCACTTCCGGACCTTCCGCGACGGCGAGCGCATGCGTGAAGGCCACGACGCCACCCTTGCTGGCCGCATAGGCAAGATTGTTGCCGGCATCCGACTGCCAGGCATGGATGGAGGCGATGTTGACGATGGCGCCACGGTGTGTACGCAGCAGCTTCATGGCGTGCTTGGCCAGCAGGAAATAGCCGGTGAGGTTCACGGCGAGATAGCGATCCCAGGTGGCGCGGTCCAGCGCCTCGACCGGCGCGGTCTCGGGGTCGGCGATGCCGGCATTGTTCACCAGCGCATCCAGGCGGCCGAATCGCCCCTGCGTCGTGGCGAGCGCGCTCGCCACCTGCAGCTCGTCGCTCGTGTCCGCGGGTAGCGCGAGGATTTCGGTGCCGAAGCGTGTCGCCAGCCGCTCGGCCTGCGCGGTGACGCCATCGGCATCCACGTCCAGCAGCGCGAGCGCCCAGCCATCGCCCGCCAGCCGATCCGCAATCCCCGCGCCTATGCCGCGCGCGGCGCCCGTGACCAGGGCCACCGGTGGATTCGCCTGCCGCATTCGCACACCTCCTTGCAGCAGTCATGCGGCCGGGGGGTGTGATTTCAACGCGTTCGACGAAATGCCGTGCGGGCGAATCGCTCGAAACTCCGCGCCTCGCCTGCTAACTTGCCTGCACTCCACCTACCGGCAGGGAGTGCCGCATGAGGGCGACCGTGAAAGAACATGCACTGACTCTCGACGAACTGCTCGACTGGCTGCTGGCGGACGGCATGGTCACCGCCGAGCAGGCCGAGCTGCTGCGCACCCTGGCGCGCGCCGGCGGCTTCCAGGGCAAGCATCCGCTCACCGTGGTCGCACAGCGCAACTGGCGGCACGCGCAACAGCCGCAGCAGCTGCTGGATGTCGAAGCGCTCGGCCGCTGGCTGGCGGCGCGCTTCGGCCTCGAGTATTTCCAGATCGATCCGCTGCAGGTGGACGTGGCGCGGGTCACCGAGGTCATGCCGTTCGCCTACGCCGACCGCTACAAGGTGCTGCCCGTGCGGGTCAGCGACCAGGAAATCGTCGTCGCCACCGCCGAACCGTTCCTGCGCGAATGGGAACGCGAGCTCGCCCACGTGCAGCGCAAGAGCTTCCGCCGCGTGATCGCCGACCCCGAAGACATCAGCCGCTACCTGGTCGAGTTCTACGCCATGGCGAAGTCGGTGTTCGGCGCCGAACGCCAGCAGGGCGACCGGCAACGCGGCGGCATGCAGAGCCTCGAGCAGCTGATGGAGCTCGGCCGCGCCGGCAAGCTGGACGCCAACGACCAGCACGTCGTCTCGGTGGTGGACTGGCTGCTGCAATACGCCTTCGAGCAGCGCGCCTCCGACATCCACATCGAGCCGCGCCGCGAGATGGGCAAGGTGCGCTTCCGCATCGACGGCGTGCTGCACACCGTCTACCAGCTGCCGAGCACGGTGATGATGCCGGTTACCAGCCGGCTCAAGATCCTCGGCCGCATGGACATCGCCGAGAAGCGCCGCCCGCAGGACGGCCGCATCAAGACGCGCACCCCGGAAGGCCAGGAAGTGGAGATGCGCCTGTCCACCATGCCCACCGCCTTCGGCGAGAAGCTGGTGATGCGCATCTTCGACCCCGACGTGCTGCTGCGTGACTTCCGCGACCTCGGCTTCGAGAGCGCCGAAGAACAGCTCTGGCAGGAAATGACCAGCCAGCCGCACGGCATCGTGCTGGTCACGGGCCCGACCGGCTCCGGCAAGACCACCACGCTCTACTCGACGTTGAAGCGGCTGGCCACGCCCGAGGTGAACGTCTGCACCATCGAGGATCCGATCGAGCTCATGGAGCCGAGCTTCAACCAGATGCAGGTGCACGCCGCCATCGATCTCGGCTTCGCCGAAGGCGTGCGCACCCTGCTGCGCCAGGACCCTGACATCATCATGATCGGCGAGATCCGCGACCGCGAGACCGCCGAGATGGCCATCCAGGCGGCGCTCACCGGCCACCTGGTGCTGTCGACGCTGCACACCAACGACGCGCCGTCCTCGCTCACCCGCCTGCGCGACCTCGGCGTGCCCGGCTACCTGCTGCACTCCTCGCTGCTCGGCATCACCGCGCAGCGCCTGCTGCGCACGCTCTGCCCGAGCTGCAAGCGGCCCGCCGAGATCAGTGACACGGAGTGGCAGGCGCTCACCCGCGGCTGGAAGGTGCCGAAGCCCGAGCAGGTGTACGCGCCCGGCGGCTGCCTGGAATGCCGCAACACCGGTTACCGCGGCCGTCTCGGCATCTACGAGATGATGCGCATGACCACCGCGCTCAAGGAAATGATCGCCGCGGAAGCGGCCATGGGCAAGCTGCGCCTCGCCGCCTACAAGGCTGGCCTCAAGCCGCTGCGCCTCCAGGGGGCGCGCAAGGTGGCGCAGGGGCTGACCACCGTCGAGGAAGTGCTGCGCGTGACCCCGCCGCCGGAAAGCTCGCGCTGAGATTTGGCGGCTTTTCGTTCCGAACGCGCTGCAAACACCTTTATACTTGCCGCCCTTTTGCGGGGTGCGTTGTCATGGCGGACTGGCAACAGGCATTGCGGGACGGCCTGGACCGGCTGGGTACACCGGAGGCGAGCGAGCGGCTTTGCGCCTACGTGGAGCTGCTCGTGCGCTGGAACCGCGCCTTCAACCTCACGGCGGTGCGCGACCCGGAAGACATGGTGCCTCGCCACATCCTCGACAGCGCCGTGATCGCGCCGTACGTGCGGGCCGGATCGCTGCTCGACGTGGGTTCCGGCGCGGGACTGCCCGGGATAGTGCTCGCGCTGCTGCGGCCGGAGCTTTCCGTGACGCTGCTGGACAGCAACGGCAAGAAGACCCGGTTCTGCCGCCAGGCCGCGACCGAGCTGGGGCTGGGCAACGTCGAAGTGGTGCAGTCCCGGGTCGAGGACTATCGCCCCCCGGAGGGCTTTGCTACCGTTGTCAGCCGCGCTTTCGCCGCGCTGGCGGATTTTGTCGAAGGCGCCGGTCACCTGCTTGCCCCGGGGGGAAGGCTGCTGGCCATGAAGGGCGCCTATCCACATGACGAACTGAGCGCGCTGCCGTCCCACGCGCGGGCGGTGGCCGTGCATCCACTCGTGGTGCCGGGGCTCGATGCCGAGCGGCACCTTGTTGAACTGGAACTTGCGAGGGAGAAGTAAGAAGGTAGAAGGAAGAAGCTCTTCTCTCTTCTTTCTTCTCACTTCTACCTGGAAAACATGACCACAGTCATCGCAGTCACGAACCAGAAGGGCGGCGTCGGCAAGACGACGACCGCCATCAATCTTGCCGCATCGCTGGCCGCCACGAAGCGCCGCGTGCTGCTGGTGGACATGGACCCGCAGGGCAACGCGACCATGGGCAGCGGCGTGGACAAGCACAGCCTGGAGCTTACGCTTTGCGATGTGCTGCTGGGCGAGGCCACCGCCAGCCAGGCGCTGCAGCGTGCCGGCGAGGCCGGCTTCGACGTGCTGCCCGCCAACGCCGATCTCACCGCGGCGGAAGTGAAGCTGATCAGTGAGATCGGTCGTGAAACGCGCCTACGGCGCGCGCTGCTGGAGCTGAAGGTCGATTACGACTACATCCTGATCGACTGCCCGCCGTCCCTGAACATGCTGACGGTGAACGCGCTCACCGCCGCGGACGGCGTGCTGATCCCGATGCAGTGCGAGTACTACGCGCTGGAAGGCCTGTCCGCCCTGCTCGATACCATCCAGCAGATCCGCGACGCGGTGAATCCGCACCTCGACATCATCGGCATCCTGCGCACCATGTACGACCCGCGCAACAATCTCGCCAACGACGTCTCGGCGCAGCTGATCCAGCATTTCGGCGACAAGGTCTATCGCACCGTGGTGCCGCGCAACGTGCGGCTTGCCGAGGCGCCGAGCTTCGGCCTGCCGGCGCTGCTGCACGACCGCACCTCGCGCGGCGCGTTGTCGTATCTCGCGCTGGCCGGCGAGATGATTCGCCGCGAAGACCAGATGCGCACGCCGGCCTGATCGCCGGCCCGGGAAACAGTGAAGTGAGCGGAACGCAATGAGCACCAAGAAACGAGGATTGGGACGCGGCCTGGACGCCCTGCTGGCAGGCAGCGCGCCGGTCGCGCGCAACAAGGATTCCGGCGAGGCCGCGGCCATCGACAAGAGCCGCGCGCCGGATGCCGAGCTGCGCGAGGTTCCGGTCGACCTGCTGCAGCCGGGCAAGTACCAGCCGCGCACCGACTTCGCCCAGGAGCCGCTGCAGGAGCTCGCCGACTCCATCCGCGTGCAGGGCGTGGTGCAGCCCATCGTCGTCCGCCCCCTGGATGGCGGCCGCTACGAGATCATCGCCGGCGAACGCCGCTGGCGCGCCGCGCAGCTCGCCGGCCTGCACGAAATTCCCGCCGTGGTGCGCCGCGTGCCGGACTCGGCCGCCATCGCCATGGCGCTCATCGAAAACATCCAGCGCGAGAACCTCAACCCGCTGGAAGAAGCGAACGCGCTGAACCGCCTCATCGAGGAGTTCGGCATGACCCACCAGCAGGCAGCGGAAGCCGTTGGCCGGTCCCGCGCCGCGGTCAGCAACCTGCTGCGCCTCATGGACCTGGAGCCGCCGGTGAAGGTCCTGGTGGAGAAACGCCAGCTGGAGATGGGCCATGCCCGCGCGCTGCTGGCGCTGAAGGGCGCCCAGCAGTTCCAGGCCGCCAGGGAAGTGGCCGACAAGGGACTGTCGGTACGCGAGACGGAGAAACTGGTGCGCCGCCTGCTGGAGCGCGACACGCAGCCCGCGCCGGCGGCGAAGACGGTGGATCCGGATATCCGCCGTTTCCAGGAAGAGCTGTCCGAAAAGCTCGGCGCCAGGGTGGAAATCCAGCATGCCGCGACCGGCAAGGGCAAGCTCGTCATCCAGTACAACTCGCTGGATGAGCTGGACGGCATTCTCGGCCACATCAGGTAAACGGCGCGCTTCGCGCCCTTCTCACGGAAATATCGGAAAGAACTGGATTTTCCGGCATTTTCGGCGTTGAACCCCTGTGTCCCTTTCTCTATAATTCCGCGGCTTTCACGAAGGGGGCAGCCAGGGGATCCTCGAGCGTGCCGAAAAGCATTCCTGCACGCATCGTTCTCTGGCAACTGGCGATCGCGATCGCGAGCGCTGCTCTCTGCGGGTTCTGGCTGGGCGGACGGTGGGCGGCAGCCGCCTTCACCGGGGGCGCGATAGGCGCGCTTCTCAGCCTCTACTTTGCAGCCCGAGTTTTCTCACGCCGCGGCGCCGAGCCGCGAGTGATGCTTCATGCGATGTACAGGGCCGAGGCCCTGAAAATGATCATGGCCGCCGGGCTTTTCACCGTCGCGGCCGTTTATTTTGCGGAAGAGTGGCTTCCGCTGCTGATGACATTCATGGCGAGCCAGGCGGTCTATGGCTTCGCCCTGCTCTGGAAAACAGGCGACGGGTACTGACGAATCATGGCGAGCGGCGCTGAGCTTACCCCCACTCAATATGTGACCCACCACCTCCAGCACTGGACGGTAGGTGAAGGTTTCTGGTCCCTGCACCTGGACACCCTGCTGTTCTCGTGGATCTGCGGCCTCGGCATGTTCGCGCTGCTGTATGCTGGCGCGCGCGGCGCCACCGCCGGCGTGCCGAAGGGCTTCCAGAATCTCGTCGAGGTGCTGGTCGAGTGGGTGGACAACTCCGTGAAGGAATCCTTCCACGGTCCGCGCGGCGTGGTCGGCCCCATCGCGCTCACCATCTTCGTGTGGGTGCTGTTCTGGAACGTGCTCGACATCTTCCCGGTCGACTACATCCCGATGCTCGCGCAGCAGGTCGGCCATCACGTCTTCGGCATGGACCCGCACCATGTCTACTTCCGCATCGTGCCCAGCGCCGACCTGAACGCCACCTTCGGCCTGTCCGTCTCGGTGCTGATCCTGATCATCGCCTACAGCTTCAAGGGCAAGGGCGCCGCGGGTTATGCGAAGGAATTCCTGACGCATCCGTTCGGCGCCAACCCGCTGATCATCCCGGCCAACATCGTGCTGAACATCGTCGAACTGCTTGCCAAGCCGCTCTCGCTGGCGCTGCGTCTGTTCGGCAACCTGTATGCCGCGGAACTGATCTTCATGCTCATCGCGCTGCTGTCGATGACCGCCAGCGGCTTCGACGTCGGCAGCGGCCTCAGCTTCTTCGGCGCGATCGCCATGGGACTGGCCTGGACGCTGTTCCACGTGCTGGTCATTCCGTTGCAGGCGTTCATCTTCATGACCCTGACGATTGTCTACCTCAGTCTTGCCTACGAGCATCACTGATACTTTTTTCAACAACACTGTTCGTTTTTTAGGAGGCTCCAAGTGAACGAACTCATCGCCATGATCCAGGCCAACACGGCGATCGCCGTCGGCATGATTTTCGCGTCCGCCGCGCTCGGCACGGGCATTGGCTTCGCGCTGCTCGGCGGCAAGTTCCTGGAAGGCGCCGCGCGCCAGCCGGAACTGGCCGGCATGCTCCAGGTCCGCATGTTCATCATCGCCGGCCTGCTCGACGCGCTGTCCATCATCGGCGTCGGCTTCGCGGCGTTCCTGCTGTTCGCGAACCCGCTGCTGGCCGCGCTGCAGGGCTAAAGGGCAACGAGACCTGGGGGCGCTGCCGGCGGGCGCGTGGAACGCTGATTCCACCGTGCGTCGTGCAGCGCCGTCCGAAACTGTTCCAGGAGTTTTCGCGTGAATATCACAGCCACTCTGATCGCTCAGGGCATCACCTTCGCCATCTTCGTGTGGATGACCGTCCGGTTCATCTGGCCGGTGATCAAGCGGGCGATGGACGAGCGTCAGAAGACGATTGCCGAAGGCCTTGCAGCGGCCGAGAAGGGCATGCGCGACCTCGAGACGGCGCGCGACGAAGCACGCAAGATTCTCGATGAGGCGAAGAGCCAGGCGGCCGACCTGCTCGGCCAGGCCAATCGCCGTTCCAGCGAGATCGTCGAGGAAGCGAAGCAGCAGGCGCGCGCCGAGGGCGAACGCCTGGTGGCGAACGCACGCGCGCAGATCGAGCAGGAAATTTCCCGTGCCCGCGAGAGCCTGCGCAAGGAAGTGGCGGCGCTCGCCGTCGCCGGCGCCGGCAAGCTGCTGGCGCGCGAAATCGACGCCAAGGCCCACGCCGACCTGCTCGACAAGGTCGCGAACGAGCTGTAAGGGAAGGTCCAATGAGCAATCTTTCTACGCTCGCCCGGCCCTACGCCAAGGCCGTTTTCGAACTGGCCCGCGACAGCGGCAGCTTCGAGCCGTGGCAGAAGGCCCTGGAGGTGCTCGCGAGCATCGCGCGCCTCGAGGAAATCGAGGCGCTGCTGAAGAATCCGCGTGTCACCACCGCACAGCTCGCGGAAGTGTTCATCGCGGCGGCGGGCGAGGCGCTCGATGCGAAGGCGAAGAACCTCGTGCGCGTGCTGGCGCAGTACCGCCGCCTGGCGGCCCTGCCGGCCATCGCGGAGGAATTCACCGTCCTGCGCGCCGCGGCCGAGAACACCGTCAAGGCGGAACTGCGCACCGCGGTGCCGGCGAGCGAGGAACAGCGCGAGAACATCCGCAAGGCGCTGGTGCGCCGGCTCGGCCGGAACGTGGAGCTCGTCAGCGTGGTCGATGAGTCGCTGATCGGCGGCGCGCAGATCCGCGCCGGCGACTTCGTCATCGACAGCTCGCTGCGCGGCAAACTGGAACGTCTCGCCACCCGGGTGGCGCTCTGAAACGAGGCTGAACGCAGGCGTGGGCGGCATTCCCGTCCGCATCCTGGGTCTCAAGATTCTTAATTGAGGAATTGACATGCAACTCAATCCTTCGGAAATCAGCTCGGTCATCAAAGAGAAGATCGAGAACTTCGAAGCCGGCGCCGAACAGAGCAACGTGGGCACCGTCGTCTCGCTGACCGACGGCATCGTTCGCGTTCACGGTCTGACTGCCGTCCAGTACGGTGAAATGATCGAGTTCCCCGGCAACACCTTCGGTCTCGCGCTGAACCTCGAGCGCGACTCCGTCGGCGCGGTCGTGCTCGGCGACTACAAGCACATTTCCGAAGGCGATACGGTCAAGACCACCGGCCGCATCCTTGAAGTGCCCGTCGGCCCCGAGCTGCTCGGCCGCGTCGTCAACGCGCTGGGCGAGCCGATCGACGGCAAGGGCGAGATCAAGGCGAAGCAGTTCTCGCCGATCGAGAAGGTGGCCCCGGGCGTGATCGCCCGCCAGTCGGTGTCGCAGCCGGTGCAGACCGGCTACAAGGCCATCGACTCCATGGTGCCCATCGGCCGCGGCCAGCGCGAGCTGATCATCGGCGACCGCCAGACCGGCAAGACCGCGCTTGCGGTCGACACCATCATCAACCAGAAGCACACGGGCATTAAGTGCATCTACGTCGCGATCGGCCAGAAAGCCTCCACGATCGCGAACGTGGTGCGCAAGCTCGAAGAGCATGGCGCGATGGACCACACCATCGTCGTCGCCGCCTCCGCCTCCGAGTCGGCCGCGCTGCAGTACATCGCGCCCTACTCGGGCTGCTCGATGGGCGAATACTTCCGCGATCGCGGCGAAGACGCGCTGATCATCTATGACGACCTGTCCAAGCAGGCTGTGGCCTATCGCCAGATCTCGCTGCTGCTGCGCCGTCCGCCGGGCCGCGAAGCGTATCCGGGTGACGTGTTCTACCTGCACTCCCGCCTGCTGGAGCGCGCCGCGCGCGTGAACGCCGACTACGTCGAGAAGGTCACCAACGGTGAAGTGAAGGGCAAGACCGGCTCGCTCACCGCGCTGCCGATCATCGAGACCCAGGCCGGCGACGTTTCCGCGTTCGTGCCGACCAACGTGATCTCCATCACCGACGGCCAGATCTTCCTCGAGACCGACCTGTTCAACGCCGGCATCCGTCCCGCGATGAACGCCGGCATCTCGGTGTCCCGCGTCGGTGGCGCCGCGCAGACCAAGATCATCAAGAAGCTCGGCGGCGGCATCCGTCTCGCGCTCGCGCAGTACCGCGAGCTCGCGGCCTTCGCGCAGTTCGCCTCCGACCTCGACGAGGCGACCCGCAAGCAGCTCGACCGCGGCCAGCGCGTCACCGAGCTGATGAAGCAGAAGCAGTACGCGCCGCTGTCCGTCGCGGAAATGGCGATCTCGCTGTACGCGGTCGATAACGGCTACCTGGACGACGTCGAGGTCAGGAAGATCGGCGACTTCGAACAGGCGCTGCTCGATTACATGAACAGCCAGCACGCGGATCTCATGAAGCAGATCAACGAGACCGGCGACTGGAACGGCGACATCGAGTCGAAGTTCAAGGCCGCGCTCGAGGACTTCAGGAAGAATCACGCGTACTGAGCGTGAGACGAAAGACGTGAGACGGAAGACGACGTCGAGTACGCGACAAGCGTCGTCTCACGTCTAACCTCTCACGTCTTACGGCCGGGAAAGCCGGCAACGGCTTCGATTACGAAAACATTGGTGACGAACTGATGGCAGGCGCTAAAGAAATCCGGACGCAGATCAAGAGTATCCAGAGTACTCAGAAGATCACCAAGGCGATGGAAATGGTCGCCGCGTCCAAGATGCGCAAGGCGCAGGACCGCATGGCGGCGTCCCGTCCCTACGCGGAGAAGATCCGCCGGGTGATCGGGCACCTCGCGCAGGCGAATCCCGACTACCAGCATCCGTTCCTGGTCGAGCGCGATGTGAAGCGCGTGGGCATCATCGTGATCTCCACCGACCGCGGCCTGGCCGGCGGCCTGAACATCAACCTGTTCAAGTCCGTGCTGCGCGAGATGCGCGAATGGCAGGACAAGGGCGTCGAGGTCGAGCTGGTGACGGTGGGCGCGAAGGCCATGGCCTTCTTCCGCCGCCTGAAGGACGTGAAGATCGTCGCCTCGGCCTCGCATCTCGGCGACACGCCGCATGTCGAGGACCTGATCGGCACGGTCACCGTCATGCTGGACGCCTACCGCGAAGGCCGCATCGATCGCCTGATGCTGGCCCACAACGTGTTCGTGAACACCATGACGCAGTCGCCGGAAGTGCACCAGCTGCTGCCGGTGGTGATGACGGACCAGGACGAGCTGCAGCAGTACTGGGATTACATCTACGAGCCCAGCGCAGACGAGCTGCTCGACGCCTTCCTGATGCGCTACATCGAATCGCAGACCTACCAGGGCGCGGTCGAGAACGTCGCCTGCGAAATGGCGGCGCGCATGGTGGCGATGAAGGCGGCGTCCGACAACGCGGGCGAACTGATCGAGACGCTGCAGCTCGAGTACAACAAGGCCCGCCAGGCCGCGATCACGCAGGAACTGTCCGAGATCGTCGGCGGTGCGGCGGCAATCAGTTGAGGATCGTGAGACGTGAGACGTAAGACGCAAGACGACGCCAGACGCGGTTAAAGCCGTCGTCTCACGTCTCGCCTCTTCCGTCTCACGAGAAAATTTTTGAGCTTTATCTAGAGGAAACGTCCATGAGCTCCGGAAAGATTGTTCAGGTGATTGGCGCGGTCGTTGACGTGGAGTTCCCGCGTGATGCGATCCCCAGGGTCTATGACGCGCTGGTCCTCGAAGACGGCAGCCTGACGCTCGAAGTCCAGCAGCAGCTGGGTGACGGTGTGGTGCGCGCCATCGCCATGGGCGCTTCCGAAGGTCTCGCGCGCGGCATTGGCGTGAAGAACACCGGCAAGCCGATCGCGGTGCCCGTCGGCAAGGCGACGCTGGGCCGCATCATGGACGTGCTCGGCAACCCCATCGACGAAGCCGGCGAGGTGAAGACCGACGAGCACTGGGAAATCCACCGTGCGGCGCCGACCTACGAAGAGCTGTCCGGTTCCACCGAGCTGCTCGAGACCGGCATCAAGGTCATCGACCTGCTCTGCCCGTTCGCCAAGGGCGGCAAGGTCGGCCTGTTCGGCGGCGCCGGCGTGGGCAAGACCGTGAACATGATGGAGCTCATCAACAACATCGCCAAGGAACACTCCGGCCTGTCCGTGTTCGCCGGCGTTGGTGAGCGTACCCGCGAGGGCAACGACTTCTACCACGAAATGAAGGAGTCGAACGTTCTCGACAAGGTGGCGATGGTCTACGGCCAGATGAACGAGCCGCCGGGCAACCGCCTGCGCGTGGCGCTCACCGGCCTCACCATGGCCGAGTACTTCCGCGATGAAGGCCGCGACGTGCTGCTGTTCATCGACAACATCTACCGTTACACCCTGGCCGGTACCGAAGTGTCCGCGCTGCTCGGCCGCATGCCGTCCGCGGTGGGTTACCAGCCGACCCTGGCCGAGGAAATGGGCGTCCTGCAGGAACGCATCACCTCGACCAAGAAGGGCTCGATCACTTCCGTGCAGGCCGTGTACGTGCCCGCGGACGACCTGACCGACCCGTCCCCGGCGACCACCTTCGCGCACCTTGACGCGACCGTCGTGCTGTCGCGTGACATCGCCGCGCTTGGCATCTATCCCGCCGTGGACCCGCTCGACTCCACCTCGCGCCAGCTCGATCCGCTGGTCGTGGGCCGCGAGCACTACGACGTTGCCCGCCGCGTGCAGGGCACCCTGCAGCGCTACAAGGAGCTGAAGGACATCATCGCCATTCTCGGCATGGACGAACTGTCCGAGGAAGACAAGCTGATCGTGGCGCGCGCGCGCAAGATCCAGCGCTTCCTGTCGCAGCCGTTCCACGTCGCGGAAGTGTTCACCGGCGCGCCCGGCAAGTACGTGTCGCTGAAGGACACCATCAAGGGCTTCAAGGCGATCGTCGACGGCGAGTACGACCACCTGCCGGAGCAGGCGTTCTACATGGTCGGCACGATCGAAGAGGCGGTGGAAAAGGCGAAGTCGCTGTAAGGCGGCTCCAAGAGGTTCCGGAATGGCAACGATCCATGTAGACATCGTCAGCGCCGAGGGCGCGATCTTCTCCGGCCCGGCGGCGATGGTGTTCGTGCCCGCCGAGCTGGGCGAGATGGGCATCGCGCCCCGCCACTCGCCGCTGATCACGCGGCTCGCCAGCGGCGAGATCCGCGTGCAGACCGAAAGCGGTGAAGAGCAGAGCTTCTTCGTCTCCGGCGGCGTGCTGGAAGTGCAGCCCAAGGTGGTGACGGTGCTCGCCGACACGGCGCTGCGCGCCCGTGACGTCGACGAGGCCGCGGTGCTGAAGGCCAAGCGGGAAGCCGAGGAAGCGCTGGCCGATCGCAAGGGCGACATCGACATGGCGCGTGCGCAGGCGGAGCTGGCCGAGGCGGTCGCCCGGCTCAAGTTCCTGGAGAAGATCCGGCGCAGCGCCAAATGAAAGACCTGATGGAAGCACCGGGAAGGCGCAGCTAGTCTGCGCCTTTCTCGTTTTGGGACAATCAGAAAAGGTAGACTCTCGGGCGGGGGATACACATGACCACAAGCACGATCATACTCGCGGCCGGCCAGGGCACGCGCATGCGTTCCGGCCTGCCCAAGGTGCTGCAGCCGCTGGGTGGCCGTCCGATGCTCGCGCACGTGCTTGATACCGTCTCGCGCCTGGAAGACACCCGCGTTTACGTCGTGCACGGTCATGGTGGTGAACGCGTGCAGGCCGCCTTCCAGGAGCGTCAGCTCCAATGGGTACACCAGGCCGAGCAGCTCGGCACCGGTCACGCGGTGATGCAGGCCATGGGCCGCATCGCCGATGACGATCTCGTGCTGGTGCTCTACGGCGACGTACCGCTGATGCGCCTGCCCACCCTCACCGGCCTGCTCGACGCCGCCCGTCCCGGCGCGCTGGCGCTGCTCACCGCCAGGGTCGATGATCCTGCGGGTTACGGCCGCATCGTCCGCGGCGAAGGCGGCAGCATCCAGCGCATCGTCGAACACAAGGACGCCAGCGAGCGCGAACGCGCCATCACCGAGATCAACACCGGCCTGCTCGCCTGCCCCGCGCGCAAGCTGCGCGAATGGCTGGCGCGCCTGGACAACGACAACGCCCAGGGCGAGTACTACCTCACCGACATCATCGGCATGGCGGCGGGCGAAGGCTATCCGGTCGAGGGCATCATCGTGGAAGACATCAGCGAAATTCATGGCATCAACGATCGCCGCCAGCTGGCCGAGGCGGAACGCATCCTGCGCGAGCGCATCGCCGATCAGCTGCTCGCCGCCGGCGTGACGCTCGCCGATCCCTCGCGCATCGACGTGCGCGGCGAGCTTCGCTGCGGCAGGGACGTGTTCCTGGACGTGAACGTGGTCTTTGAAGGCGAGGTCGAACTCGGCGACGATGTCGTCATCGGTCCCAATTGCGTGATCCGCAACGCGCGCATCGGCAGCGGCACGCGCATCGATGCCTTCTCGCACATCGACTCCGCGGACATCGGCCGCGACGCGCGCATCGGGCCGTACGCCCGCCTGCGGCCGGGCGCGGAACTCGCCGATGAAGTGCATGTTGGAAACTTCGTGGAAGTGAAGAAAAGCCGCATCGGTCGCGGCTCCAAGGCCAACCATCTCAGCTACATTGGCGATGCCGAGGTCGGCGCCGGCGTGAACATCGGTGCCGGGACCATCACCTGCAACTACGACGGCGCCAACAAGCATCGCACCGTGATCGAGGATGGCGCCTTCATCGGCTCGAACTCGGCGCTGGTGGCGCCCGTCATCATCGGCCGCAACGCCACCGTCGGCGCCGGTTCGACGATCTCGAAGAACGCACCTGCCGGGGCGCTCACGGTCTCGCGTGCACGGCAGACGACCATCGAAGGCTGGCAGCGGCCGCAGAAGCAGAAAAAGGACTGATACATGTGCGGAATTGTTGGAGCAAGCGCGCAGCGCGACGTCGTACCCATCCTCGTTGAAGGGCTGCGCCGCCTCGAATACCGCGGTTACGACTCCGCGGGCCTGGCAATCGTCGATACGCGAGCCGCATTGAATCGCGCCCGCGTGATGGGCCGCGTGCAGGGCCTTGCCGACGAGATCGAAAGGAATCCGCTTGCCGGCCAGATCGGCATCGCACACACGCGTTGGGCGACCCACGGCGCACCCAGCGAGCGCAACGCGCATCCGCACTTCTCCGGCGACAAGGTCGCGCTGGTGCACAACGGCATCATCGAGAACTACGAGGAACTGCGCGCGGAGCTGAAGGACAAGGGTTACGAATTCAGCTCCGATACCGACACCGAGGTCGTCGCGCATCTGATCGCCGACGCGCTCGATGCGCACGACAGCCTGTTCTCCGCCGTGCGCGCGGTGGTGAAGCGGCTGCAGGGTGCTTACGCGCTGGTGGTGATCTCGCCCAGGGACCCGGACCTGGTCGTCGCCGCCCGCGCCGGCTGCCCTGTGGTGATCGGCCAGGGCATCGGCGAGAACTTCGTCGCCTCCGACATCCAGGCGCTGCTGCCGGTCACACGCCGCTTCCAGTTCCTGGAGGAAGGGGATGTGGCCGAGATCCGCCGCGAGAGCGTGCGCATCGTGGACGCGGACGGCCGGGACGTCGAGCGCCCGGTGCGTGAAAGCGAGCTCTCCGCGGATGCTGTCGAGCGCGGCGAATACCGCCATTACATGCTCAAGGAAATCTTCGAGCAGCCGCGTGCGATCGCCGAGACGCTGGAAGAGCGCCTCACCGATCGCCACGTGCTGGAGCAGGCCTTTGGCGTGGCCGCCGCCGATGTCTTCAGGGACATCGAACAGGTGCACATCGTCGCCTGCGGCACGAGTTATCACGCCGGCATGGTGGCGCGCTATTTCATCGAGCAGTACGCGCAGCGGCCCTGCACGGTGGAAGTGGCGAGCGAATACCGCTATCGCTCGCCGGTGGTGGCACCGAACACCCTGTTCGTATGCATCTCGCAGTCCGGCGAAACCGCCGACACGCTGGCGGCATTGCGGCTTGCGAAGACGCTGGGCTATCGTTCGACGCTGGCCATCTGCAACGTGCCTGAGTCCTCGCTGGTGAGAGAGGCGGAGCTCGTGCTGATGACGCGCGCGGGTCCGGAAATCGGCGTCGCCTCCACCAAGGCGTTCACCACGCAGCTGGTCGCGCTGATCCTGCTTACCGTGGTGCTGGCGAAACACAACGGCATGGAAGCGGAGCGCGAGGCGAACATCGTGCGCGGACTGAAGGGCATCGCGCGCCACGTCGAGGACTGCCTCAAGCTCGATGATCGTATTGCGACGCTTGCCGAAGCCTTCGTCGACAAGAACCACGCGCTCTTTCTCGGCCGCGGCGTGCACTATCCCGTGGCGCTGGAAGGCGCGCTCAAGCTCAAGGAAATTTCCTACATCCACGCCGAGGCCTATCCCTCGGGCGAGCTGAAGCACGGCCCGCTGGCGCTGGTGGACGAGGATATGCCGGTGATCGCCGTGGCGCCCAAGGACGACCTGCTGGACAAGCTCAAGGCCAACCTGCAGGAAGTACGCGCTCGCGGCGGCAGGCTGTACGTGTTCGCCGATCCGGAATCCGGCATTCGCGCCGAGGACGGCATCGAGGTCATCGAGATGCCGAGTCGCACCGGGCCGCTTACCGAACCGATCGCCTACACCATTCCGCTGCAGCTATTGGCCTATCACGTCGCGGTGCTGAAGGGCACGGACGTCGACAAGCCACGCAACCTGGCGAAATCCGTCACCGTGGAATGAATCAACGCGGGCAGGGACGCCCGCTTGACCCTGCATTCTTCCCCAAGTTCAATGTCCGTGAAGCAACACGACCTGGGGGAAGCCGTGAAGCTCCTTCGCCTGCCTTTCATTCTGTTCTGCCTGATCGCCTTTGCCACTGCCGCCGCGGAACCGCCACCGCATGTGAAGAGCCAGGACGACCTGGCGGCGCATCTCGCGGCGCTGGAACAGTCACCCCTTCGCTACTTCTCCGAGCCCGGCAGGAAGCACTTCCTCTCCAGGCTCATGCACTTCGAGGACGGATTCGCTTATCCCTCATCGTTGCTGTTCGAGCTGTCGCCGGCGCAGCAGGCGCAAGTGCATGCGCTGTTCGGCCGCGACGAGGATGCCCGTTCGCTCGCGGGAAAAACGGGCGTCAACCTCGCCGAAACCGCCTCGCCGGAAATCGTGGAGGCGTACTGGCGCTTCGTTCGCGAATTGGATGACTTCGTGAACGCCACGGAAAACCATCGTGAAAGCCGTTTCCGCGCGGCGGTGATCACGCTGCTGCGCGAGCACCTGGGCGCGTTGCTCGACCGCGATACCGGCGGCACGGACATCGATACCATCTACGCGATCAAGGCCATGGACACGGCATTCTTCTACACGGGCGATGCAAGCCTTGTCCGACGAATGGAAGAACTGGTCGACGCCCTCGTGCGCCGCTTCGAGGATCCCAGCATCGCGGCGCTGCGCGAGCGCACCTATCAGCACCTGTTGGTTGCACGCGAGATGAATCGCGCCGAGGCGTTCGCGAAACGGCACGCGGTCACGCCGGTGAAATGGAAGGTGAGCGGTAATGACGACATCGCCGGGCGCCCCGCGGTACTCAAGCTGAGGAACGACGGGCTGCTGACGGCCGAGACCGTTGATTTCGAAGCGCTCACCGGCGTTGTCGTTTCGGTCAGTCCCTATTGCAGTTTCTCGAAGGCGGCGATGCGCTACATCGAGACGGACAGGGAGCTCCTTGAGCTTCTGGAAGACCGAGTGTTGTGGCTCGCGGATCAAAGATTGACGGCAGAACTTCCGTCGATACTCGAATGGAACGACGAAAGCGAACTCGACATGCACCTTGTGTGGAAGGATTCCGCCTGGCCGGAGGAAATCGATTTCGGCGCCACGCCGTTCTTCTATTTCGTAAGGAACGGCGAGATCGTAGAAACTCTCAAGGGCTGGGAGAACGACGGCAATGCGGAACTGCTGAAGAAAAAAATCAAAGCCATGCTGGAATAATGGTCATTCCAGCGTGATCACCGCGGGCGCGTGATCGGACGGCCGTTCCCACTTGCGCGGCGCCTTGTCGATGAAGCTTTCCCTGCAGCGCGCCTTGAGTGCGTCGCTGACAAGCACGAGGTCGATGCGCAGTCCGAGATTGCGGCGGAAGCCGGCGGCGCGATAGTCCCACCATGAGAACGTGCCGGGTTCCTGCGGGAACAGCCGGAAGGAATCATGCAGGCCGAGGTCGAGCAGCGCCTGCAAGGCCGCCTTCTCCGGTTCCGAGAACAGGATCTTGCCACGCCAGGCCTCGGGGTCGTGCACGTCCTCGTCGGCGGGCGCGATGTTGAAGTCGCCCAGTACCACGAGATCCGGGTGCGCCGCGAGCTCTGCCTCGATGACGCCGCGCAGGTGTGCCAGCCAGCGCAGCTTGTACTCGTACTTGTCGCTGCCGACTTCCTGGCCGTTCGGCACGTACAGGTTGATGACGCGAATGCCGTCGATGGTGGCGGCGATGAAGCGCGCCTGGTCGTCCTCGAAGGCCGGCATGCCCTTGCGCACATCGTGAGGCGCGCTGCGCGAGAGGATCGCGACCCCGTTATAGGTGGGCTGGCCGTGGTAGACGACCTCGTAACCGGCCTCGTTCAGTTCTGCGACCGGGAACTTGTCATCGACCAGCTTGGTTTCCTGGATGCAGACCACGTCCGGCGCATTTTCCTTCACCCAGTCGAGCACGTGCTGCAGGCGTACGCGCAGCGAGTTGACGTTCCAGCTTGCGATTCGCATGAAGTCCGATGTGTCCCTGTTGTAATGATTTCAGGCGGCGATGCCGTGGTGGCGCAGGAAGGCGTCCTGTGTCGGCGGACGGCCGCGGAAGTGCTCGAACAGCACCGCCGCCTTCTCGGTGCTGCCCTTTTCCAGGATGCAGCGCATGAAGCGCTCGCCGGTGGCGCGATCGAACAGGCCCGCTTCCTCGAAGGCCGCGAACGCGTCCGCCGACATCACTTCCGCCCACAGGTAGCTGTAATAGCCCGCGGCATAGCCGCCGGCGAAAATGTGCGAGAAGGTGTGGGCGAAGCGGTTGAACTCGGGCGCCGGAATGACCGCGACCTGTTCGCGCACCTCGCGCAGCACATCCTCGAAGGCCGTGGTGCTGGCGGCGTGCAGGCGCATGTCGAACAGTGCGAATTCCAGCTGGCGCACGAGAAACAGTCCCGCATGGAAGTTGCGGCTGGCGATCATGCGTTCATGCAACGCGTCCGGCAGCGGCTCGCCGGTCTCCACGTGACCGGAGATGAGATCCAGCGCCTCGCGGTCCCAGGTGAAGTTTTCATGGAACTGGCTGGGCAGCTCCACCGCATCCCACTCGACGCCATTGATGCCCGCCGCGGTCGGGTAATCGACGCGCGTCAGCAGGTGATGCAGGCAATGGCCGAACTCGTGGAACAGCGTCTGTACCTCGTCATGAGTGAGCAGCGCCGGCCGGTTGCCGCTCGGCTTGCCGAAGTTGCAGCACAGGTGCGCGACCGGATGCTGCAGGCGGTCGGCGTGACGGAAGCGGTTCAGCGCCTCGTCCATCCAAGCACCGCTGCGCTTCTGCGCGCGCGCGAACAGGTCCATGAACAGATGTCCGCGCAGCTCGCCTTCCGCATCGCGGATCTCGAAGAAGCGCACGTCCGGATGCCAGGCGGGCGGTCCCTGCGTCTCCGACACCTGCAGGCCGTACAGCCGCCTGAAGATCGCGAACATGCCATCCAGCACGCGCGGCAGCGGGAAATACGGGCGCAGCTCTTCCTGGCTGATCGCATAACGCGCCTTGCGCAGCTTCTCGCCGGCCCAGGCGACGTCCCAGGCGGCAAGGTCGGCCACGCCGAGTTCATCACGCGCGAAGACGCGCAGCTCCTCGAATTCCTGCTGCGCGGCCGGCCGCACGCGGCGCGCGAGGTCTTCCAGGAAGCCGATCACCTGCGCCGGTGACTCGGCCATCTTGGTTTCCAGCGACAGCTCGGCAAAATTCGCCTTGCCGAGCAGCTCCGCCTCCTCGCGGCGCAGTTCAAGGATGCGTCGCATGCATTCGGTGTTGTCGAACTGCCCCGCCGTCGGACCCTGGTCGGAGGCGCGGGTCAGCCAGGCGGTGTACATCTCCCGGCGCAGCTCGCGGTCATCGGCATGGGTGACCACGGCCTGGTAGGTGGCGCCATCGAGGGAGAACGACCAGCCATCCTCGCCGCGCTCCGCGGCATGCGCGTGCGCGCGCTCGATGACGTCGGCGGGAATGCCCGCCAGCCTGCGCTCATCGCGGACCCGCAGCACCCAGGCGGCGGCGGAATCCAGCAGGTTTTCCTCGAATTTCGCCTGCAGCTGCGCGAGCTCCTGCTGGATCTCCCGGAAGCGCTGCTTGCGGTCCTCGGGCAGGTCCACGCCGGAGAGACGGAAGCCGCGCAGCTCGTCGTCGAGAATCTTGATCTGTGCGCGGTTCAGCCCCTCGCGCTCGGCGTTGCGGCGCACTTCGGCGTAGGCCTCGAACAGCTCGCGGTTCTGGCCAAGCTCGGAGCTGTAGTCGGAAAGCAGCGGCAGGCAGGCGTTGTAGGCCGCGCGCAGTTCGGGCGTGTTCGCCACGGAACTCAGGTGGCTGACCGGCGACCAGGCGCGACTCAGGCGATCCTCGATCGCCTCCAGCGGTTCGACCAGGTTTTGCCAGGTGAATGGCCGCGGCTGCGCGAGCAGCTCGCGCACCGTGGCGCGGTTCTCTTCAATGATCCGTTCGATGGCCGGTTGGACGTGCTCGGCGCGAATCGCGGAAAAGTCCGGCAGCCCTTCGCTGTCCAGGAGGGGATTCTTCATGTTGTGCAGCAGGCGTGATGTCTGCAGCGAGTCTAGCATGCACGCCCTCCGCGGGCATGCACTGCGCTGTCATAAGCGCCTGGATCAGGATGAAAATCGCGCGGTAAAGGCGAAGACGCCGACAGTACCTGCGGAAAGGAACAGCAACAGGCCGGCGAGCGCAAACATGCGGAACCGCCGGGTAAGATGCGTTTCCGGCAGCACCGAGAGAATGAACGGCCGTCCATCGGTCGGGCGGCTGAGGACGTGCAGCTCCGGTGACAAAAGCCGCTTGCGGAACTGCGCCTCGACCTCCAGGCGCGCCGCGTTCCGCGCGTTTTCCCATTCCGCCATGTCGATCGCGCCGTTGCCGTCGGCGTCGAAGCGCCGCAGCAGGGTCGCCTGGTCGCGCTTCCAGTGCGCCAGCAGCTCGGCGGTTTCGCGTTCCCGGTCGATGCTGGTCTGCTGGGAATACGAGGCGAACCAGCCGATGGCATACAGAGGATCGCCTTCGTGCATGCGTTTCTCGGTGAAGCGATAGCGGCCGCCGAACAGGCCGCGGCTTTGCGCCAGGCCGGTGACGTGGCGGGAATTGCCGTACCAGGAGTCGCTGCCGGAAGGCGTCACGTCCGCGCCTTCCGGGTTGATGATGGCCTCTCCGGTATCGTCGCGGATCAGAAACAGCGAATCGCTGCGGCCTCGCTCTATCGTCACCCAGCGCGTGCGCGTGCGGCCGCGCTCGTAGGTGGTGCGCTTTTCCTCCACGCAGAACTCCCACCAGGTGCACCGACGGCCGGTGAGTGGCGCGCGGATCGGATCACCCGGCAGCAGCGCCTGCGTGCCGATGATCTCGACATAGCCCTGCGCGGCTGAACGGCACTTGGACGTGGGCGTGTCCTCGATCAGTCGCGCGCGCTTCAGCGAGCGGTGCCACAGCCAGAAGCCGAACAGCGCCGCGGCCGAAACGATCGCGAACGCGATCCAGAATTCCTCGGCAGGCAGGCCCTGGATGGTGGCGGCGAGGTGAGCGGGAAGGGACTGGTCCATGGATGTTTTCGTGAGATGCAAGACGTCAGACGCAAGACGATGCTCGTCACCCGCCGTCTCACGTCTTACGTCTCACGTCTTGCGCCCTCAGCCAAACAACGCCTTCAGATCGACGTCCTGCTTCTCTTCGTCGCTGAACACCAGCAGGTCGGCGGGCTTGAAGCCGAGGTTGCGCGCGACGATCACGTCCGGGAACTGCTCGATGCGCACATTCAGGCTGTTGACCGATTCGTTGTAGAACTCGCGCCGGTCGGCGATCGCGTTCTCGAGGCCGGTGATGCGTCCCTGCAGGTGCTGGAAGGAGTCGCTGGCCTTGAGGTCGGGGTAGTTTTCCGCAACCGCGAACAGGTTGCCGAGGCCGATGCGCAGTTCCTGCTCGGCAGGGCCAAGCGCCTTGACGTCACCGCGTTCACGCGCGGAAAACACCGCGGCGCGCGCCTGCATGACCTTTTCCAGCGTCTGCTGCTCGTAGCCCATGTACTGCTTGCAGGTTTCCACCAGCTTGGGCAGCTCGTCATGGCGCTGCTTGAGCAGCACGTCGATGTTCGACCAGGCTTTGGCGACGTTGTGCTTGAGCTGGACGAGATTATTGTAAATCGTGACCAGGTAGACCACCGCGATGGCGACCAGGCCCAGGATGATGAAACCGGTGACGCTCATGGACGCCTCCCTCGTGATGTCGAACGCGTTTACTATACCCGTTCTCCCGCACCGGAAGGCTTCCCATGGGTGAAACGTTCGATCTCCTGGTCATCGGCGGCGGCAGCGGCGGTCTTGCCGCGGCCCAGCGCGCCGCCGAGTACGGCGCTCGCGTCGCCATCGTCGAGAAGGACCGGCTGGGCGGTACCTGCGTCAACGTCGGCTGCGTGCCGAAGAAGGTGATGTGGTATGCCGCCGAGCTGGCGCATGGCCTGGTTGATGCCGCGGATTACGGTTTCGCGGTCGAGCGTCGCGGCCACGACTGGCATGCGCTCAGGCAGTCGCGCGATGCCTACATCGAGCGTCTCAACGGCATCTACGCGCGCAACCTCGAGCGCCGCAAGGTGACGCTGCTGCAAGGCACGGCGCGTTTCGTCGGGCCCAACGAGATCGACGTGGATGGTGCGCGTCATCGAGCGGAGCGCATCATCATCGCCACCGGCGGCCGGCCCGACGTACCCGATATCCCGGGCGCGAATCACGGCATCACCTCGGATGGCTTCTTCGAGCTGGATGCCTGTCCCAGGCGCGTCGCGGTGGTCGGCGCCGGCTACATCGCCGTCGAGCTTGCCGGCGTGCTGGCATCCCTGGGCGCGGAAGTGAGCCTGGTCGTGCGTCGCGACGGCGTGCTGCGCAACTTCGACGCCATGCTGCGCGAGGTGCTGCATGAGTCGCTCGCGGCGGACGGCATTCACCTGCAGACGCAGTTCGTGACCTGCGAACTGCGCCGTGAAGCCGACGGCACGCTGACCCTGTGTTCGGCCAGCGGCATCACCCTGGGCGGTTATGACAGCGTCATCTGGGCGACCGGCCGCAAGCCGAACGTCGACAGGCTGGGCCTGGAGGCCTGCGGCGTGCAAACCGGCGAACGCGGTCACATCGTCGTCGACGAATGGCAGCAGACCAGCGTCGAGCACATCTTCGCGATCGGTGATGTCACCGGGCGCGTCGAGCTTACGCCGGTGGCGATCGCCGCGGGCCGCCGCCTCTCGGACCGTCTCTACGGCGGCATGCCGGAGCGCAAGCTGGATTACGCGAACATTCCCACCGTCGTGTTCAGCCACCCGCCCATAGGCACGATCGGCATGACCGAGCACGAGGCGCGCGAGCGCTTCGGCGAGGACGTGAAGTGCTACACCGGCGTGTTCACGCCCATGTATCACGCACTCACCTCGCGCAAGCGCAAGGCGGGCGTGAAGCTGATCTGCACCGGCGCCAACGAGCGCATCGTCGGCCTGCACACCATCGGTCCCGGTGCCGACGAGATGCTGCAGGGCTTCGCGGTCGCGGTGAAGATGGGCGCCACCAAGAAGGATTTCGACGACACCGTCGCCATTCATCCCACCAGCGCGGAAGAACTTGTCACCCTGCGCTGAGCGAACGGAGCATCACATGCCGCTGAGACAGTTCGAAGGACACGCACCCAGGCTGGGCCGCCGCGTCTACGTGGATACCACCGCCGTGGTCGTCGGCCAGGTCACGCTCGACGATGACGTCTCCATCTGGCCGCATGTCGCGGCGCGCGGCGACGTCAACACCATCACCATCGGCGCGCGCTCCAACATCCAGGACAACACCGTGCTGCACGTGACGCACGACGGCCCGTACACGCCTGATGGCGGCATTCCGCTCGTCATCGGCGAGGACGTCACCGTCGGCCACGGCTGCATCCTGCATGCCTGCACCATAGGCAGCCGCGTGCTGGTCGGCATGGGCGCCATCGTCATGGACGGCGCGGTCGTGGAGGATGAGGTGCTGATCGCCGCCGGCACGCTGGTGCCGCCGGGCAAGCGGCTGGAATCCGGCTTCCTCTATCGCGGCAATCCCGTGCAGAAGGTGCGCGAGCTCAGCGCGGAGGAAAGGGAGATGCTGCGCTATTCCGCGCACCACTACGTGCGTCTCAAGGATCGCTATCTCGCCGGCGCGCAGGCCTGAATCAGGCCTTGCGTTCGAGCAGGCCCGAGGTGTCCGGCCGCACGCCGCGCCAGATGAAGAAGGACTCGGCCGCCTGCTCCACCATCATTCCCCAGCCATCGAGGCAGCGCGCTGCGCCCTGCTCCTTCGCCCAGGCAAGAAACGCCGTCGCATCGTTCGCATAGAACATGTCGTAAGCGAGCGTGTGCGCGCCGATGATCACTCCCGGCACTTCGGGTACCTCGCCCGCGAGGCTCGCGGACGTGGCGTTGATGATGATGTCGAAGGCCTCGTTCAAGGCCTCGAATTCGAGCGAGTGCAGGTTGGCGGCGGCGAAGTCCGCCGCGATGGCTTGCGCCTTCGCCGCGGTGCGATTGGCGATGACCAGCGTCGCCGGCGCTTCGTCCAGCAGCGCGCCGATGGCGCCGCGCGCCGCCCCGCCCGCGCCGATCACCAGCACGCGCCTGCCGCTGATGACCACGCCATGATTGACGGTGAGATCGCGCACCAGGCCGACGCCGTCGGTGTTGTCGCCGAACAGCCGTCCGTCCTCCAGCACTGCGAGCGTGTTCACCGCGCCGGCGCGCTCGGCGTCCGCCGATACCACGTCACACAGCGAAAGCGCCGCCTGCTTGTGCGGCAGGGTGATGTTGCCGCCGCGTCCGCCTTCCTCGATAAAACGGCGCACGGTGGCGGCAAATTCCTGCGGCGGGCAATCGATCAGTTCGTAGCGTATCGACTCGCCGGTCAGTTCCGCGAAGCGGTGATGGATTTCCGGTGAGCGCGAATGGCTCACCGGATGTCCGAACAGCGCGTAGCGGTCAGCCAAGGATGACCCGCAGGATGAAGAAGAAGATGATCGCCAGCACCGCGCCGGCCGGCACGGTGATGATCCATGACATGAAAATGTCGCGAACCACGGCGAGGTTGATCGCGGCGATGCCTCGGGCGATGCCGACGCCCAGCACCGCGCCCACAAGCGTGTGCGTGGTGGAAACCGGCAGGCCCGTGCCGGAAGCGACCACGATGGTGGTGGCGGCCGCAAGCTCCGCGGCGAAGCCGCGGCTCGGCGTGAGATGCGTGATGCCCTCGCCGACGGTCTTCATCACTTCCTTGCCGAAGGTGGCAAGGCCTACGACGATGCCGATGCCGCCCAGCAGCAGCACCCAGAAGGAAATCGGCGCCTGCTGCGAGATTTCGCCGCTGCTGGCGACGCTGATCACCGCGGCGACGGGGCCGACGGCATTGGCGACGTCATTGGAGCCGTGCGCGAACGCCATGGTGCAGGCGGTGAGCACCATCAGCACGCCGAAGACCTTTTCGACGGTGGCGAAGTGGAAGGCGCGATCCGCTTCCGGATCCACCTTGATGCGGCTGATGAAGATCTTGCCGATGATCGCGATCACGAGGCCGATGATTGTCGCGAGCAGGTAGGACTGTTCCTCGGAGAGCGAGACGCCGACGTGCTTGAGGCCCTTGAAAAGTGTCACCAGCGTGATCAGGAAGCCGGCGAAGAACATGTACACCGGCACCCAGCGGCGCGCCTGTGACAGCGGATCGCGGCGTTCCAGCACCAGCTTCTGCACGGTGGTGAACAGCAGGAAGGCGATGGTGCCGGCGACCACCGGCGAGATGATCCAGCTGGTGACGATGGTGCCGACGGAGGCCCACTTCACCGCTTCGATGCTGATGCCGACGGCCGCGAAACCGACGATGGCGCCGACGATGGAATGCGTGGTCGAGACCGGCCAGCCCTTGCGCGAGGCGATCAGCAGCCAGGTGCCGGCGGCGAGCAGCGCCGCCAGCATGCCGTAGACCAGCAGTTCAGGCCTGTCGCTGATGCCCGAGGCATCGACGATGCCGTTGCGAATGGTGGAAGTCACTTCGCCGCCGGCCAGCACCGCGCCGGCAAACTCGAAGATCGCCGCCACCAGGATGGCCTGCTTGAGCGAAAGAACGCGGGAGCCCACGGAAGTCGCCATGGCGTTGGCAACGTCGTTGGCGCCGATGCCCCACGCCATGAAAAGGCCGAAGATCGCGGCCAGCGCGATGTAAAGCGTCATGTATTCCATCAGGTGAAGTCTCCGGGGCGATCAGCGCGCGAGAAGCAGCTGCAGGCGGGAGCCGATGCGCTCCGATTCGTCGGCGAGGTCACCGATCCAGTCAATGATCTTGTAGAGGAACACCACGTCCACCGGCGGCAGGGTCTTCTCCATCTCGAAGAGCGCGCGGCGCACCTCGATCTCGACGTGGTCGCTTTCACGCTCCAGGCGGTCGAGCTCGGTGATCATGGAGTGAATCAGGTCCACTTCCGCGCCGCGGAAACCGGCCTCGAAGACCTCGTCCAGTTCGTTGACGGTGGTGTGCGCCTGGCGGCAGGCGGCGAGCGCGCCATCCAGGAACTTCATGAACATCACGCCGAGCTCCTGGGGAATGCGCATCTGCCGGCCGATCATCAGGCCGCTGATGTCCTTGGCCTTGTTGGCGACCCGGTCCTGCACGGTCAGTAGGTCGAGCAGGTCGGCACGCGCCACCGGCATGAACAGCGTGTTCGGCAGGTGCAGGCGGATGTCGATCTTCAGCGTGTCGGCGTCATGCTCGAGCTGGCGGATGTTCTCGCGCACCCGCGTGGCGGTTTCCCAGTCACCCCGGATGCTGGCATCGAAGAAGGCCGGCAGCTCCTCGACACAGGCGATCACCTTCGCCATGTGCTGCTGCAGCGGATGAACGGGCGAACGCCCGAATATCGCGGAAATGAAATTCTTGGCCATGATGGTTTCTCGAATTGCTGAGCAGGTAGCGGCGCGTCAGTCGTTCAGCCATTCGGCGACGCGCCGCGCGAAGTAGGTGAGGATGCCGTCGGCGCCGGCCCGCTTGATGGAAACCAGCGATTCCATGATCACCGCCTGTTCGTCTAGCCAGCCGTTCTCGGCGGCCGCCATCAGCATCGCGTACTCGCCCGAGACCTGGTAGACGAAGGTCGGCGCGCCGAATTCGTCCTTCACCCGGCGCACGATGTCGAGATAGGGCATGCCGGGCTTGATCATCACCATGTCGGCGCCCTCGGCGAGATCGGCGGCGACCTCGTGCAGCGCCTCGTCACTGTTGGCGACGTCCATCTGGTAGGTGTACTTGTTGCCGGCGCCGAGACTCGCTGCCGAGCCTACCGCGTCGCGGAACGGGCCGTAGAAACTGGAGGCGTACTTCGCGGAATAGGCGAGGATGCGGGTGTGGATGAAGCCGCGCGACTCGAGCGCATCGCGGATCGCGGCGATGCGGCCGTCCATCATGTCCGAAGGCGCGACCACGTCGGCGCCGGCCTCGGCATGCGACAGTGCCTGGCGCACCAGCACGTCGACGGTCTCGTCATTCATCACATAGCCGGACTCGTCGATCAGTCCGTCCTGGCCATGCGTGGTGTAGGGATCGAGGGCGACGTCGGTGATCACGCCGAGTTCCGGGAATTCGGCCTTGAGTGCGCGCACGGTCCGTTGCACCAGGCCGTCCTCGTGCCACGCCTCCGCGGCATCCTCGCTCTTGCCGTCGGGCCCGACCACGGGAAACAGCGCGATCGCCGGCACGCGCAGCCGCACCAGCTGTTCGGCCTCGCGCAGCAGGTGATCGAGGCCGAGGCGCTCGATGCCCGGCATGGAGGGAATGGGCTCGCGGCGCTCGTCGTCCTCGAGCACGAAAACGGGATAGATGAGATCGTCGCGAGTGAGCCGCGTCTCGCGCATCAGCCGGCGCGAAAACTCATCGCGGCGCATGCGACGTGCACGGTGACGGGGAAATTCACGGCCCTGGTAACTGCTCATCGCGTGGCTCCTGGTGCGATGGGGCGCAATGGTACGAAAAGGCGTCGGCGCCTACCACTCGTATTTCAGAGCGGCGCGGGCGCGTCGAGGTAGCTGACCGCCGGCAGTTCGCAGGCGAGGATCGCGTCGCGCAATGCGCGTACCGCCTCGGCGCGCGGGAAACTGCGCCGCCAGGCAAGCGTGATCACGCGATGCGGCGCGCGGCCCTTGAAGGGAATGTCCGCCAGCAGCGCCCGGTCGTGGCGCGCCAGCGGATAGTCCAGCGAGGTCGCCGGCAGCACGGTGATGCCGAGACCGCTCGCCACCATCTGGCGGATGGTCTCGAGGCTGGTGCCCTCGACGTTGTTGCGCGAGGGCGCGCCGCTCGCGGCCTCGCCGCTGACGCATTCGGGGCAGGCTTCGATCACCTGCTCGCGGAAGCAGTGACCCTCGCCGAGCAGCAGCAGGTTCTCGCCTTCCAGCTCGCTGGACCGCACCGCATCACGCGAGGCCCACGGGTGTTCCGCGGGCACGACGATGCGGAATGGCTCGTCGTACACGTCCCAGGTGAGCACGCCCTGCTCGTGGAAGGGCTGCGCCACGATGATCACGTCCAGCTCGCCGTTCTTCAGGCGCTCGCGCAGGCGCGCCGTGTAGTTTTCCTCGATGATCAGCGGCATGGCCGGCGCGAGCTTGCGCAGTTCCGGCACGACGTACGGCAGCAGGTAGGGGCCGACGGTGTAGATCGCGCCGACGCGCAGCTCGCCGGCGAGCGGGTCCATGCCCTGCTGCGCGAGCAGCCTGATGCGATCGGCTTCCTCCAGTACCCGCCGTGCCTGCTGGATGATCGGTTCGCCCGCGGGCGTCACCACCACGTCGCCGGCGCGCCGTTCGAACAGCACCACGCCAAGCTCCTCTTCCAGCTTCTTCACGCCGACGCTGAGCGTGGGCTGCGAGACGAAGCAGGCCCGGGCGGCACGGCCGAAGTGGCGTTCGCGGGCAACGGCGACGATGTAGCGGAGTTCGGTGAGAGTCATAGCGGCATTCTATCAGCCGCAGGCTTTCCTTCAGGAAAAAACTGCCGGAATAGCGCGGCGCGGAAGAATTTCCACGTTTTGACCGATGGTGCAACCGGGCTCGACCCGGAGGATTGCCCACTACCACAACGTGCGCGCGCCCACCGAGGGCCGGCAGGAAGGCAGCGATGGTCAGTGTTCATGAATCGACTCTCACCCGGTCGCGGATGTTCGCGCTGGAGCGCAACGACGTGCCGCAGGCGGCAGGTTACCGCACGGATGTGCGTCATCATCGTTGCGCCTGGGCGGTGAACGGCGCCGACACCACCTACCTGCGCTACCACGACAACGAGTGGGGTGTGCCCTGCTACGACGACCGGCAACTGTTCGAGACCCTGCTGCTGGAAACCGCCCGCGTCGGCCTGTCCTGCCCCGCCATCCTGCGCAAGCGCGACAGCTACCGCGTCGCCTTCGAGGACTTCGACCCGGCCAGGGTCGCGGCCTTCAGCGACGCGCGCGCGGAAAAGCTGCTGCGGACCGGCGGCATCGTGCGCCACCGCCAGAAGGTCATGGCGGCGATCAACAACGCCCGCCGCTTCCTCGAGGTGCAGCAGGAGTTCGGCAGCTTCGCCACCTACCTGTGGCGCTTCGTGGACGGCCGCCCGGTACAGAACCGCTTCCTGCGGCTGGAGGACGTGCCGGCGCGCACCGTGCTCTCGGATACCGTCTCGCGCGACATGCGCTCGCGGGGCTTCCGCTACGTCGGCAGCCGCACGGTGTACGCCTATCTGCAGGCCACCGGCGTGGTGAACGATCACCTAGCGGGCTGCTTCCGGCACGCCTGCGTGATGCAGCTCGCCGATCCCTCGCGCATCCGTCCCGCCCTCGGCTGAAATCCGTTCTCGCTTTCCGGGCGATCACTTATCATCGCCGCGGGGACTACGCGCGCAGGAAAACGCATGCCGAAGCAGCGCAGCCAGCCATTCGCGTTCCAGCCGGGACGGAAGCTGGCCAACAAGTATGAAGTCGAGGAACTGCTGGGCCGCGGCTGGGAGGGCGAGGTCTACCGCGTGCGCGAACTGACCACCGGGCTGCAGCGCGCCGCCAAGTTCTACTACCCGGAGCGCAATCCCGGCGACAAGGCGATCACGTACTACGCGCAGAAGCTCGACAAGCTGCGCCGCTGCGACATCATGATCCCCTACCTCACCCACGACGCCATCCAGTTCCGCAGGCAGACCGTGCGCTTCCTGGTCTCGGAGCTGGTGGAAGGCCAGGTGCTCACCGAGTTCCTCAGGCAGCAGCCGCGCAGGCGGCTGACGCCGTTCGAAGGCCTGCACTTTCTCTATGCGCTCGCGCGCGGCATGGAGCAGGTGCACCAGCAGAAGGACTATCACGGCGACCTGCACAGCGGGAACATCATCATCAGCCGCCACGGCATCGGCTTCCGCCTGAAGCTGATCGACATCTATCGCTGGCACGGCCCGACCAGCGAGAACATCAGCGAGGATGTCTACGACATGGTGCGGCTGTTCTACGAAGCCATCGGCGGGCGAGCGGAATATTCGAAGCAGCGCCCCGAGATCAAGTCGATCTGCCGCGGCATGCGGCGCGACCTGATACGCAGGAAGTTCCGCACGGCCGGGCAGCTGCGCGCCTACCTCGAGAACATGGAGTGGCAGGGGCCGTAGCCGGGATCAGTTCCTGCGGAAGATTTCCGCTTCCTCGCGGAAGGTCTTGAACTCCAGCGCGTTGCCGGAAGGGTCGCGGACGAAGAAGGTGCCCTGTTCGCCGGGCAGGCCCGCGAAGCGCACGTAAGGCTCGATGAGGAATTCCACGTTCGCGGCGCGCAGCCGCTCCGCCAGCGCTTCCCAGTCGTTCCATTCCAGGATCAGCCCGAAATGCCGCACCGGCACGGCCTTGCCGTCCACGCCGTTGGTGGCAATCCGCTCGCCGGCATCGACGAGGTGCGCGGAAACCTGGTGGCCGAAGAAATCGAAATCGATCCAGCGCTCCGCCTCGCGGCCCGGCCGGCAGCCGAGCACGTCGACGAAGAAGCGCCGCGTGGCCGCGATGTCGGTGACGGGAAACGCGAGATGGAAGCGCGGCCGCGTCATGCGCCGTCCCCGTCCAGCCACTCGCGCGGCCGCGCAAGGACTTCATACAGCTTCGCCTCCGGCGTGCCGGGCTCGGGCGCGTAGCCGTATTCCCAGCGCACCAGCGGCGGCAATGACATCAGGATGGATTCGGTGCGGCCGCCGGACTGCAGGCCGAACAAGGTACCGCGGTCCCAGACCAGGTTGAATTCCACGTAGCGGCCGCGGCGGTAGAGCTGGAACTCGCGCTCGCGCTCGCCGAAGGGCATGTCCCTGCGGCGCGCGACGATGGGCGCATAGGCGCGCATGAAGCTTTCGCCGACGGCGCGGGTGAGTTCAAAGGCGTGCGGCTCGCTGTAGTCGTCGTAGAACAGTCCGCCGATGCCGCGCGCCTCGCTGCGGTGCTTCAGCCAGAAGTACTCGTCACACCAGCGCTTGAAGCGCGGGTAGATGCCGTCGCCGAAGGGCGCGACGGCGTCATGCGCGACGCGGTGCCAGTGGCGCGCGTCTTCCTCGAACAGGTAACAGGGCGTCAGATCATAGCCGCCGCCGAACCAGCCGACCGCATCCTCGCCGCTGCCGGCCTGGAAGTAACGCACGTTCATGTGCGTGGTCGGCACGTAGGGATTGCGAGGATGGAACACCAGCGACACGCCCATGGCCTGCCAGTGCCTGCCGGCGAGATGCGGGCGATGCGCGGTGGCGGAAGGCGGCAGGGAATCGCCGCTGACGTGCGAGAAGTTCACCCCCGCCTGTTCGAAGATGGCGCCATCCTGCAGCACCCGGCTTTCGCCGCCGCCGCCCGCCTCGCGCGTCCAGGCGTCGCGGCGGAACTGCGCGCGGCCGTCGATCTGCTCGACTTCATGGGTGATCGCGTCCTGCAGGGAACGCAGCCAGTCATGGATTTCCTTCGGATCGTGGTGCATGTCAGCTTCCGGGGCGAAGGATTTCGCCGGTGAGAAGATCGCGGATCTCGCTGGGCCGCTCGCGGCCGCCCAGCGGGCCTTCCAGCACCGGGATGTCGGGGAAATATTCTTCCACCGTCTCCGGCGTCCGGGCGGGCGCATCCCCCGAACGGTTGGCGCTGCTCGAGACCAGCGGCTTGCCGGCCACGCGGCACAGCTCCGCCATCGCGGGATGATCGGTCACGCGCAGCGCCACCTTGTCATGGCGGCCGCGTATCCACGGCGGCACGTGCTCGTTCGCGGGCACCAGCCAGGTGACCGGGCCGGGCCAGCTTGCGGCCAGGATTTCCTGCCGGTCGCGCGGCAGGCCGCGCAGCAACGAGGTGAACTGGTAGGCGCCGCCGGCGACCAGGATCAGGCCCTGTGCGGCGTCGCGTTCCTTCATGGCCAGCAGGCTGCGCACCGCGGCTTCGTTCCAGGGATCGCAGCTCAGGCCATAGACCGCTTCCGTCGGGCAGGCGACCACGCCGCCGCTGCGGATGGTTTCGAAGGCCGCGGCGATGTCGACGAGCGGCATGATCAGGATTCGGTGGTCTTCTTCTTGCGGGCGGCAGCCTTCTTCTTTTTCTTTGCCGCGGTCTTCTTCTTTTTCTTCGCGGGCGCCTTCTTCTTCGCAGGCGCCTTCTTCGCCGGAGCCTTCTCGGCCTTCTTCGCCGCCGCCTTCCTGCCGCCGCGCCGCGGGCGCACCGGCGCCTCGGCCAGCAGCTTGCGGCAGTCGGGAAGCGTCAGCGATTTCGGATCGACATCCTTCGGCACCTTGGCATTGCGTTCGCCGTCGGTGACGTAGGGGCCGAAGCGGCCGTTCAGCACCTGGATGCCCTCCTCGGCGAAGTCATGCACGATGCGGTTGGCATCGGCTTCCTTCTTGGCGGCGACCACTTCCAGCGCACGCTCGCGGGTGATGGTGTACGGATCGTCCTCCTTCAGCGAGGCGTACTTGCTGCCGTACTTCACGTACGGCCCGAAGCGGCCGATGTTCACCACCAGCTTCTCGCCTTCCGGCGTCTCGCCGAGCTCGCGCGGCAGGTTGAACAGGTACAGCGCCTCTTCCAGGGTGATCTGGTCCATCTTCTGGCCGGGACGCAGCCCCGCGAACTTCGGCTTTTCCTCGTCGTCCTTGGTGCCGATCTGCACGAACGGCCCGAAGCGGCCCATGCGCACGCTCACCGGCCGGCCGGACTTGGGATCAATGCCGAGCTCGCGCGCCTGCGCGACTTCCTCGCGGCTGACCGAGGATTCCTTGTGTTCCACGAGCTCCTTGAAGGGCTCCCAGAACTTCTTCATCAGCGGAACCCAGTCCTGCTCGCCGCGCGCCACGGCATCGAGCTCGTCCTCGAGCCGCGCGGTGAAGTCGTAGTCCACGTAGCGCGTGAAATGGTCGGTGAGGAAGCGGTTGACGATGCGGCCGACGTCGGTGGGCACGAAGCGGCGGTTGTCCATCTCCACGTACTCGCGCTGCTGCAGCGTCGAGATGATGGTGGCGTAGGTGGACGGCCGGCCGATGCCGTGCTCTTCCAGCGTCTTGACGAGGCTTGCTTCCGAGTAGCGCGGCGGCGGCTCGGTGAAGTGCTGGGCGGTGTCGACGCCGTCGAAGGCCACCTTGTCGCCCTCGTTCAGCTCCGGCAGCGAGCGGTCATCCTCGTCCTCGGCCCTGGCGTCGTCCACGCCTTCCTGGTAGACGGCGATGAAGCCCGGCTTGACCAGCGTCGAGCCGGTGGCGCGGAAGGCGTTGCCGTTGCCGGCATCGATCTCGGCGGCCACGGTGTCGTACAGCGCGTGCACCATCTGGCAGGCGATGGTGCGCTTCCAGATGAGGTCGTAGAGCCGGTACTGGTCGGGCGTGAGATGCCGCTTCACCGCCTCGGGCGTGATGCGCGCGGAAGTCGGGCGGATCGCCTCGTGCGCTTCCTGGGCGTTCTTCGCCTTGGTCTTGTAGGTGTTCGGTTCTTCGGGCAGGTTGTCCGCGCCGAAGCGTTCGCGGATCACCTCGCGAATCTCGGCGAGCGCGTCCTGCGAGAGCGTCACCGAGTCGGTACGCATGTAGGTGATCAGACCCACCGTGCCTTCGCCGGTCTCGACACCTTCATAAAGCTGCTGGGCGATCCGCATGGTGCGCTGGGCGCCGAAACCGAGCTTGCGCGAGGCCTCCTGCTGCAGCGTCGAGGTGGTGAACGGCGCGGCCGGGTTGCGGCGGCGCTGCTTCTTCTCGACGGACGTGACGGTGAGCGGCGAGCCGGCGGTGAGCAATTCCGACTCGACGGCGCGTGCGGCGGCCTCGTTCTCGAAGGAGAACTGCTCCACCTTGTCGCCGTGGAAGCGCCACAGCTTGGCGTTGAAGGCCTGTCCGGCCTTGGCGAAGCGGCCTTCCAGCGTCCAGTACTCGCGCGGCTGGAATCTCTCGATCTCCTCCTCGCGCTCCACGATCATGCGCAGCGCCGGCGACTGCACGCGGCCCGCGGACAGGCCGCGGCGGATCTTCTTCCATAGCAGCGGCGAGAGATTGAAGCCGACCAGGTAATCCAGCGCGCGCCGCGCCTGCTGGGCGCTGACCAGCGCCAGCGAGAGATCGCGGGGCTTCCGGATGGCGTCGTTGATGGCGCGCTTGGTGATCTCGTGGAACACCACGCGGCGCACCGCCTTGCCGTCCAGCGCACCACGCTCCTTCAGGAGCTCGTAGAGATGCCAGGAAATGGCCTCGCCCTCGCGGTCCGGGTCAGTGGCGAGGATCAGGGCGTCGGCCTTGCGCAGTTCCTTCTCGATGCGATCGACATGCTTCTCGTTGCGCTCGATGACCTGGTAGCGCATGCGGAAGTCATCGTCGGGGTCGACGGCGCCTTCCTTCGGCACCAGGTCGCGAACATGCCCGTAGGAAGCGAGGACCTCGTATTCCTTGCCGAGATACTTCTTGATGGTTTTCGCTTTCGCGGGGGATTCGACAATGACGAGATTCTTGGTCATGCGCTCGATCTATGTTCAGGTCCCGGCAAGGCAACCGGCGGACGATTGCCGAAATGCCGGCAGGCGGGAAGTCCCATGGGGAGGGGCCAGGCGCGGTCAGTGCAGCGCGTCAACGCCCTCTTCGAAGACCAGGTCTTCCATCCGGGCGTAAGCCTGCTCCTGCCCCGGCTGATTGAAAAGGACCATGAGAATAATCCACTTGACCTCGTCGATGTCAATTTCGTCCGTGTCCAGCGCCATGATGCGGTCGATGGCCACCTCGCGGTTCTCCTGGTCCAGCACCCCGATCTGCTCCAGGTAGTGCAAAAAGCCGCGGGCCTCGGTGGACAGGCGGAAGAGTTCCTTCTGGTTGAACACCCGCATGGAATGCCGCGAGTGCTTCTTCAGGCCGCGGGCGGGATCGGCGTTGGCCAGGCCCTCCAGCCAGTCGAAGGCCCGGTGGATGTCGGCGCGATGGAAGCCGGCGTCCTCGAGTTCGGCGAGCAGTCGCTCGCGGTCGGGCTCGAAGTCGGTGTCCTCGTCCAGGGTGTTCTCGAACAGGTACAACAGCACATCGAGCAGGTTTTCCTTCATTTCGGCTCCCTTGGTGGATGCCTGGCGGCATCCGTGGCTGTCCGGGCGTAGCGCCCGCCGGGTGACGCCGTCACCTTGCCCTGCAGTTCCAGGATAAGCAGCATCGAGGATACCACGTCGGTCCCCAGCCCTGTCCGCGCCACGATCACGTCCACGGGGGTCGGGTCGAAACCGATCTGTTCCAGCAGCGCCCGGTATTGCGGATCCGCATCGACGTCATGCTGCGGGGCATCCGCGGGCTCCTGCGCCGCAGGCGCGGCCACGCCGGCGAGCGGGCCGAGCTCCTCCAGCACGTCGTCGGCGCGCTCCACCAGCTTGGCGCCGTCGCGAATCAGCCGGTGGCAGCCGCGCGCCAGCGGGTTGTGGATGGAGCCCGGGATGGCGAACACTTCGCGGCCCTGCTCGCTGGCAAGGCGCGCGGTGATCAGCGAGCCGGAGCGATACGCCGCCTCCACCACCAGCACGCCCAGCGACAGGCCGCTGACGATGCGGTTGCGGCGCGGGAAATTGGCCGCGAGCGGCGGCGTCTCCGGCGGGAACTCCGAGACCAGCACGCCTTCGGCGAGGATGCGCTCGCCGAGCGAGAGATTGCTCTTCGGGTACAGGCGGTCGAGTCCCGTGCCGCAGACCGCGACCGTTCCCGTGCCCGCGTCCAGCGCGCCCCGGTGCGCCTCGGCGTCGATGCCGGTCGCCAGCCCGCTGGTGATCACGAGTCCGGCGGATGCGAGATGCCGGGAGAAGTCGTAGGCAGTCTCGCGCCCGCCGGGCGTGGGGTTGCGGCTGCCGACCACGGCGAGCTGCAGGCGGCCTAGCAGGCCGCGGTTGCCGCGCACGAACAGTGCGATCGGCGGGTCGGGAATGTGCGCGAGCATGGCGGGAAAATCGGGCGCGTTCGCCGGCAGCAGCTCGCAGCCGGAGGCCTGCATCCAGGCAAGGTCCCTGTCCACCCGCTCCCAGTCGGGGGCGAGCAGCGCGTCGCGGGTTGTCGGCGAGAGATCGAAAGGCGCGAGATCGCGGCGCGCGGCCGAGAAGATGCCCTCGGCGGACTGCAGCGAGGCCAGCATGGCCTCAAGCGCGTGCCAATGCAGTCCGGGGGTGCGAACCAGGGCAAGCCAAAAACGCAGATCCTTCATGAGCCTGCTGGGTCTCCGGCAAGCCGCGCCTTCCGTGGCGCGGTGTTGGGTTTCACTGTTCGGGCGTGCGCACCGGGTCGAGCAGGTGGATTTCGCGCGTGGCGCGCAGGATCAGCCCGTACGAGACGCGGTCGAAGGTGCGGAAGATCAGCAGGTGGCCGGCGCGCTCGTCGGGGAGCTGCACGGTGTCCTGGAACAGCACGCCCGAGAACTCGTCGCGCATCTTCTCGCCGCGCCGGTACACGTCCAGCACGTGCCCGACTTCCAGCCCGTCACGCGCACCGCGGTTGATGGTGACGATCTGGTACTGGCCGACCTGGGCCACGCCATCGAGCACGTCGATGATCTGGCCGCGGATGTCCTGCTCCGGCGCGCGCGGCAGGAAGCTGGTGTTGTATTCGTCTTCCGCCAGCGGCAGCAGGCGGTCGCCGCGCAGGCCCTCGCGCTTGCTGGCCTCCACGCGCAGCGTGGCCGGGTCGCCGGCACGCACGATCACGCCCTGGCCGATCTCGATGGCCTCGAAGCCGAGCGTGTCGCCGCTCTCGGGGTCGACGTAGCGATCGCCCTTGCGGATGAGGTGATAGCGGCCGCCGACGGTGTCGGTGCCGCGCACGTACACCGAGTTGCCGGCGCCGAACATCAGGCGGCCGTCCTGGGTGCGCAGCACGTAGGGCAGCTTCTCGTACTCGTCCGGGTCGATCAGGCGCGGGTGCGAAAGGAAGGCGCGGATGGCATCCACGGGAATCGTCGGGATCGCCTGTTCCAGCGGCTGGGTGCGCACGCGCGGCGACAGCCGCTCGATGGGCAGCGTGGTCTGGTAAATCTCGCCCTCCCGCTCGATGCGCAGGTGCGGGCGGCCGTCATGCCAGAACAGCGTGATGATGTCGCCCGGGTAGATCAGGTGCGGGTTGTGGATCTGCGGGTTGACGTACCAGATCTCCGGCCACAGCCAGGGATCCTTGAGGAACATCGTCGAGATGTCCCAGAGCGTGTCGCCCTTCTTGACCACGTAGCGTTCCGGCGCGCGCGGCGCGGGCTCGACGGGTTTCGGTTCGGCGGGCTGCACGACCGGCGCGGGCCTGGCCTCGACGGCGGGCTCGGGCGCGCTGGCGCAGCCGGCGAGCGTCATGCCAGTGGCAAGCAGCGCAGCAAGGGCGAGGGCTTGAAAAGGGTTATAATGAACGGAATTCAGGGAGTTATGGCGCTTGTCCCGATCTGCCCGGAAACCGGTGCGCGGCGACTCGATCATGCTGACTCTCCGAAGCTCGGGCAAGGCATGCCCCCTTAACGATCCTGGTCGAAAAACTGGTTGCAAAACCAAGGGTTGCGACCTTTGTTTTTAGTATGCTGGCAACTTTAGCAGCATATGTTCTGAAAATACACGAAACCGGCAGGTTGTCACATGGCCCGACTCGACATTCTTCATTATCCGGATCCCCGATTGCGGCGGGTGGCAAAACCTGTGAACGAGGTCACCGATGAGATACGTACTCTCATCGATGACATGTTCGAAACCATGTACGCCGCGCCGGGCATCGGCCTTGCCGCCACCCAGGTCAACGTGACCAGGCGCGTGGTGGTCATCGACGTCTCCGATGATCGCAGCGAGCCCATCGCGCTCGTCAATCCCGAGATCCTCGAGAAGGAAGGCGTCGAGGTCATGCAGGAAGGCTGCCTGTCCGTGCCCGATGTCTACGAGAACGTGCAGCGCGCCGAGCGCGTGAAGGTGCGCTACCTCGACCGCGACGGCAACACCGTCGAACGCGAGGCCGACGGCCTGCTCGCGGTCTGCATCCAGCACGAGATCGACCACCTCGACGGCAAGCTGTTCGTCGACTACCTCTCCGATCTCAAGCGCACCCGCATCCGCAAGAAGCTGGAGAAGCAGCAGCGCCTGGGTGCGACGCCGGCGCGTTCCGTATCCAGTCTCTGACCGGCCGCGCCTTGCGCATCGTCTTTGCCGGCACCCCCGACTTTGCCGTGCCCGCGCTCGACGCGCTCGTCGACGCGGGTCATGCCATCGTGGCCGTCTACACCCAGCCGGACCGTCCCGCCGGGCGCGGCCGCAAGCTCGTCGCCTCGCCGGTGAAGCAGCGCGCGCTCGAACTCGGCATTCCCGTCGAACAGCCCGAATCCCTGAAGACGCCGGAGGCGCAGCAACGGCTGCGCGAATACGCCCCCGAGGTCATGGTCGTGGTCGCCTACGGCCTGCTGCTGCCGCAGGCAGTGCTCGACATTCCCGCGCGCGGCTGCCTGAACATCCACGCCTCGCTGCTGCCGCGCTGGCGGGGTGCGGCGCCGATCCAGCGCGCCATCGAGGCCGGCGATGCGGAAAGCGGCGTGTGCATCATGCAGATGGAACGCGGCCTGGACACGGGTCCGGTACTGCTGGAGAAGCGCCTCAACATCGGCGAGCGCGAGACCGGCGGCGAACTGCATGACCGGCTGGCAAGGCTCGGCGCCGAAGCCATCGTCGAGGCGCTGGCGCAGCTGGATGCGCTCACGCCGCGCCCGCAGGACGACGTGCAGGCCACCTATGCCCGCAAGCTGGAGAAACATGAAGCGCGCATCGACTGGAACGAGGCGGCCATCGACATCGAGCGCCGCGTGCGCGCCTTCAATCCCTGGCCGGTGGCGTTCACCACGCTGGATGGCCAGCCGCTGCGCATCTGGCGCGCGGAAGCGACGGCAGGCGCGGGCCAGCCGGGAACGGTGATCGCCGCCGCCAATGCCGGCATCGACGTCGCGACCGGGGACGGCGCGCTGCGCATCCTCGAACTGCAACCGGCCGGCAAGCGCGTGCTCACCGCCGCCGAGTTCCTCAACGGTCACCGGCTTGCCGCCGGCGCGAAACTTGGAGACTGACATGCCCGGCAGCGCTCGTGCCGCCGCCGCGCGCGGCATCGCCCGCGTCATCCAGGGCGGCTCGCTGAATGACTTCCTGCCCGCGATCCTCGCCAACGTATCCGAGCCCGCCGACCGCAGCCTGGTGCAGGAGATGGTCTACGGCAGTCTGCGTTACGCGCCGCGGCTGGAATTCCTCATTTCCCTGCTGCTGGAGCGGCCGGTGCGCAAGCGCGAGCCGCGCATCCACGCGCTGCTGATGGTCGGCCTGTACCAGCTGCTTTACATGCGCATCCCCGCGCACGCCGCCGTCGCCGAGACGGTGGAAGCCGCGCGCCTGATGAAGAAGCCCTGGGCGGTCGGGCTGACCAATGCCGTCCTGCGCCGCTTCCAGCGCGAGCAGGACGCATTGCTGGAACGCGTCGACGCGCATCCGGTCGGCGGCAGCGCGCATCCGGACTGGCTGCTGGAGATATTGAAGGCCGACTGGCCGGAGGACTGGCCGGCGATCATCGCCGCCAACAACGAGCGGCCGCCGATGACCCTGCGGGTGAATCGCCGCCACCAGTCGAGGGACGCCTATCTCGCCGAGCTCGAGGAGGCGGGAATCGCCGCGACCGCGCATCCCTTCGCCGCGGATGGCATCGAACTCGAGGCCGCCCTGGACGTGCACCAGCTGCCCGGCTTCGCCGACGGCCGCGTCTCGGTGCAGGATGCCGCCGCGCAGCTCGCCGCCGACCTCATGCAGGCCGAACCCGGGCACCGCGTGCTGGACGCCTGCGCCGCGCCAGGCGGCAAGACCGCGCACCTGCTGGAGCGCGCGAACTACCGGCGCTTCGTCGCCGTGGACCGCGACGAGACCCGGCTGGACCGGGTGGCGGAAAACCTCGCCCGCCTGAACCTTTCCGCGGAACTGGTGCACGGGGATGCGGCGAAACCGGATGGCTGGTGGGACGGCGAGCCGTTCGATCGCATTCTGGTGGACGCGCCGTGTTCCGCCACCGGCGTGATCCGCCGCCATCCTGACATCAAGCTGCTCAGGCGGAAGAAGGACATCGACAGCCTCGCCGGCCTGCAGGCGCGCATTCTCGACCAGCTCTGGCCGCTGCTCGCCCCGGGCGGGCGGCTGGTCTACGCCACCTGCTCGGTGCTGGCGCGCGAGAATGCCGAGCAGGTCGCCAATTTCATTCGCCGCCACGACGACGCCATCGCCGCGCCGATTGCCGCCGACTGGGGCCGGCCTTCAGGTTTCGGCCGCCAGATCCTGCCGGGCGAGGCGGGCATGGACGGCTTCTTCTACGCCGTGCTCACCAGGCACTGATCACTCCGCGGGCAGCAGGCGCTCGCCCTCGAAGATCAGCCCGCCGCCGTTGAAATCCTCCTGCGTCAGCCGCTGCATCAGCCGCAGCGCGCGCCGCTCCGGATCGGGGAAAACGCCGTCGGGACGGCGCTGGATGGCGGAGAGAATCCTGCCTTCCACGAACCTGCCCTCGGCGTCCAGGGTCGCTTCCAGCACCGGCGCGAGCCCGTTGAGGCCGTTGATGTTGATGCCCCAGTGGGTGGCGAAGTTGCCGAGGCTGTAGGCGATCAGCCGGCCGCGGTAGAGCTCCAGCCCGCGCGGCACGTGTGGGCCGTGGCCGATGACGAGGTCCGCCCCGGCGTCGATGACGGCGCGCGAAAAGCGCCGCAGGTCGCCGCGCTGCTCGCCGTGGAAGATTTCCATGCCTTCGGGAACATGCACGTAATCCGCGCCTTCCGCGCCACCGTGGAAGGAGACGATGACGAGGTCATGGCCGATGGCGAGCCCCGCGACCAGGTGGGCCGCGCCCTCGATGTCGTTGAGCGGCCAGGAGCCGAGGTTGGGCGCGAAGCCGACCACGGCGATGCGATGGCCCTGCACCGTCAGGCTGGCGATGTCGCCCTCGCGACCGGTGGTGGCAATACCCGCGGCATGCAGCGCCGCCATGCTGGCGCTGCGGCCGGTCTCGCCGAAGTCGCGGGCGTGGTTGTTGGCGAGGCTCGCGACATCGAAACCGGCGTCCGCCAGCGTGAAGGCGTAGCGCGCCGGCGAGCGGAACAGGTAGCAGAGCCGGGGGTTGTTGCAGAACTTCTCCGGTTCGCCGCCATCCATGAGAACGCCTTCGACATTGCCGAAGGTGAGATCAGCATCGCGCAGCCAGTCCGCGACCGGCGCCAGCAGGCCGCGGCCGTCATCGGGCGGCAGCCGGTCGTCGGGAAAGTCGCTGCCGAGCATGATGTCGCCGACCGCGCGGATGCGCAGTTCCGCCGACTTGTACGCCGCGGGCAGCGCCGGTTGCTGCGCGGGTGGCATGGGAGCCTGCGTGGCGCAGGCGCCGAGCAGCAGCGCCGCGGCAAGGAGAAGTCTCTTCATTCGCCGAGCCGGATGACCAGCGCCTGGATGTTGTGCTGGGCGAGCCGTTCGCGCGCCGCGTTCAGGCGGTCGAGGTTTTCGAACGGGCCGATGCGCACTCGGTGCCAGGTCTGGTCGCGGTCTATGGTCACGGTCTGCACGCTGGACTCGATGCCGGCCAGCGCGAGCGTGGCGCGCAGCTTGTCGGCGTCGGCAGCGTTGCGGAAGGACCCGGCCTGCAGCACGTAGGTGCCCGGCTTGTCGACCTTGCCGACCTCGCCGGAGCGCTGCACTTCCTGGTCCTGCTCCGGCACCACCACCTCGAAGTTCGGCAGCATCTGGTAGAAGTCGAAGCGCGGCTTTTTTTCTTCCGCCGCCGGCTGCTGCGTTTGCTGTCGCGGTGGCGTTTCCGCAACGCGCGGCTCGGCCTTGCGGTCCGGCACGCCGATCTGCAACAGCACGGCGGTGCCGAAGCCGGCCGCGAAACCCGCCACCAGTCCGAGCAGGCCCGAGGAGACGCGCGACTCGCTGCGCGGCCCCCGGGCGGCATGCTTGTAATCGCGAGCCATTACATGCTCTCCGGCGCACTCACGCCGAGCAGGCCGAGCCCGTTGCGGATCACCTGCGCCGCCGCCTCGGCGAGCGCGACGCGCGCGTTGCGGATGGTCTCGTCCTCCACCAGGAACTTCTGCGCGTGATACCAGGTGTGGAAGGCGGTGGCGACGTCGTTGAGATACACCGCGACGAGATGCGGTTCCAGGTTGCGCGCCGCGCTTTCCACGGTCTCCGGGAAGCGGCTCAGCGCCACCATCATCGCCTGCTCGTGCTCGCTGTCGAGCTTCTCCAGCGCGGCGATGCCGGCGGCGCGATCGTAGGCCATGCCGCGCTCGCTCATCTCGCGCAGCACGCTGGCGACACGCGCATGTGCGTACTGGATGTAGTACACGGGGTTTTCGTTGCTGCGCTTCAGGGCGAGATCGATGTCGAAGACGAGCTGCGAATCCGGCTTGCGCGAGATCAGGAAATAGCGCGTCGCGTCGCGGCCGACCTCGTCGATGAGATCGCGCAGCGTGACGTAGGAGCCGGCGCGCTTGGAAATCTTCACTTCCTCGCCGCCGCGCATCACCGTCACCATCTGGTGCAGCACGTAGTCCGGCCAGCCCTTCGGGATGCCGGCGTCCAGAGCCTGCAGGCCGGCGCGCACGCGCGTCACCGTGCTGTGATGATCGGCGCCCTGCTCGTTGATGACGCGCTCGAAACCACGCCGCCACTTGTCGAGGTGGTAGGCCACGTCCGGCACGAAATAGGTGTAGCCGCCGTCGGCCTTGCGCATGACACGGTCCTTGTCATCGCCGAAGTCCGTGGTCTTCAGCCACAGCGCGCCGTCCTTCTCGTAGGTGTGGCCGTTGGCGATCAGTTGCCTGACCGTCTCCTCGACCTTGCCGTCGGTGTACAGCGAGGATTCCAGGAAGAACACGTCGAAGCTGACGCCGAAGGCCTTGAGGTCCAGGTCCTGCTCGCGGCGCAGGTAGGCCACGGCGAAATGCCGGATCGCTTCCAGGTCATCCGCATCGCCGGTGCCGGTGTAGGACTGGTCGTCCGCAATCACCGTCTCGCGGTTCATGAAGGCCTTCGCCACGTCCTTGATGTACTCGCCGCGATAGCCGTCCTGCGGCCAGCCCTCGTCCTCCGGGCCGATGCCCTTGCAGCGCGCCTGCACCGACAGCGCCAGGTTGTTTATCTGCGCGCCGGCGTCGTTGTAGTAGAACTCGCGGGTCACGTCCCAGCCGTTCGCCTCCAGCACGCGCGCCAGCGAGTCGCCGACCGCCGCGCCGCGACCATGGCCGACGTGCAGCGGGCCGGTGGGGTTGGCGGAGACGAATTCGATCTGCAGCTTGCGGCCGGCGCCGCTCGGGTTGCGGCCGTAGCGCTCGCCGGCCTCGAGAATCGTGTTGATCTCCGCGGCGAATGCGCGCGGCGCGAGGAAGAAGTTGATGAACCCCGGGCCGGCGATTTCCACGCGCGCGACCAGCTCGGAGGCGGGCAGCGCCGCCACCAGCGCCTCGGCGAGCTCGCGCGGCTTACGGCGCGCGGGGCGGGCCAGCATCATCGCGAGGTTGCTGGCGAAATCGCCGTGCGCGCGGTCGCGGGTGCGCTCCACCTGGATGTCGATGGCGGCCCTGGCCTCCGCCGCAAGCAGGTCAGCGGGCAGTCTGTCGAGCGCGTCCTGGAGCAGCGCGATGATGGATGCTTTCAACTTCGGGAATCCTGTGCAGATGTCGCGGGGAACGCGCAATTCTAGAGGCTATCGCCGAAAGGCTAAAGGCGGAAATGCGCGCGTCTCAGAAGAGGTCGGCCGGATCCACGTCGATGGACCAGCGCACCTTCCTCGCTTCCGGCAGCGCTTCCAGTGCCGGCACCCAGTCCGCCAGCGCCGACTGCAGGCGGGCGCGTTGCGCGGATTTCAACAGGAGTTGCGCGCGGTAACGCCCGGCACGGCGCTCCATGGGTGCGGGCGCCGGTCCCAGCACATCCACCCCGCGCGGCGCCGCGAGCAGTTGTCGCGCCGCGGACAGGAAGGCCTGCGGTGCGTCCGCGGTCGCGGCTTCGGCGCGCAGCAGCGCCATGGCGGCAAACGGCGGCAGGCCTGCGGCCTCGCGCTCGGCCAGCGCCGCCTCCGCGAAGGCCGCGTAACCCTTGCCGACCAGGGTCGCCAGCAGCGGATGCTCGGGATGATGGGTCTGGATCAGCACCTCGCCGGGACGCTGCGCGCGTCCCGCGCGGCCCGCCACCTGCACGATGAGCTGCGCCATGCGCTCGGTGGCGCGGAAATCCAGGCCGAACAGGCCGTGATCGGCGTTGAGCACGCCCACCAGGGTGAGGTCGGGAAAATCGTGACCCTTGGCGAGCATCTGCGTGCCCACCAGCAGCCGCCGCTGGCCCGAGCGAATTTCCTCCAGCAGTGCATCCAGCGAGCCCTTGCGCGCCGTGGTGTCGCGATCGACACGGGCGACCGGATGATCCGGGAACAGCGCCGCCAGGGTCTCCTCCAGGCGCTCGGTGCCGCGCCCGAGGCGGTCCAGCCCGAGCACGCCGCAGCCGGGGCAGTTGTCCGGGATGGCGGCCTCGGCGCCGCAGTGATGGCATTGCAGCCGGCCGCGCCGCTGGTGCACGGTCATGCCGGCGTCACAGCGGCGGCATTGCGCCAGCCAGCCGCATTCATGGCAGACCAGTCGCGGCGCGTAGCCGCGGCGGTTGAGGAACAGCAGCACCTGGCCGTCGGCGTCGAGATGGGTGCGGATGCGGTCCACCAGCACGTCCGACAGTCCGCCGGACAACGGGCGGCCGCGAATGTCCAGCAGCACGATGCGGGGAGGGTTGGCTTCGCCCGCCCGCTCGGGCAGGTGCAGGCGGCGGTAGCGGCGCGCCCGCACGTTGGCGAGGCTTTCCAGCGAAGGCGTGGCCGAGCCCAGCAGCACCGGCACGCTGTTGCGCAACGCGCGCACCACGGCGAGGTCGCGCGCCGAGTAGCGGAAGCCTTCCTGCTGCTTGAAGGAGCCGTCGTGCTCCTCGTCGATGATGAACATTCCCGGCGCGGCCAGCGGCACGAACACCGCCGAGCGGGTGCCGATCAGCACCCGCGCCGAGCCGTCGCGCATCGCCATCCAGGCCGCCAGGCGCTCGGTGTCGTTCAGCCCGGAATGCGAGACCGCGAGCGGCGCCGAAAGCCGCGTGCGGAAGCGCTCCACCAGCTGCGGGGTGAGCCCGATCTCGGGCACCAGCACCACCGCCTGCAGGCCGCGGGCGAGGACTTCCTCGATCACCCGCAGGTAGACCTCGGTCTTGCCCGAGCCGGTCACGCCTTCCAGCAGGAAGGCTTGGTAGCTGCCGAGCGCAGCCGTCACGGCACGGATCGCTGCCGCCTGCGCTTCCCCGGGTTCCGGGGCGGGAAGCTGTTCGAGCGGCTCCAGCACCGGCGTGCGCGCCACCACCTCCACCAGGCCGCGCTCGATGAGCGCGTTGATGCCGGCCCGCCAGCCGGCGCCGTCCTCGGCCAGGGTTTCGGCCTCGGCGTCGCCTCCCAGCCGCTGCAGCCGGGCGAGCAGCCGCGCCCGGCGCGGCGCGCGGCCGAGTTCCTGCGGATCGGTGGTCCGCCCGGCCGCGGTCAGCCGGAAGCTTTCCAGCCTGGCGGCATCGGCGGCATCGCCGCGGCGCAGCCGCACCGGGAACAGCGCCTCGAAGACCTGGCCCAGCGGCGCGCGGTAGTACTCCGCCGCCCAGCGGGCCAGGTAGATGAGCTCCTCGCCGATCAGCGGCTCGGCGTCGAGCACGCGCTTCGCGCGGCGCAGCTTTGCCTCGGGCACGTCGGTGTGCGTGCGGGTCTCCATGACCACGCCGACCAGCGACTGCCGCCCGAATGGCACTTCCACGCGTACCCCCGGCGGGATGTCCGCGGCGCTCATGCCGACGGGCGGCAGGTAGTCGAAGGCGCGGTACAGCGGCGAGGGCACCGCGATGCGAAGCAGGCGCGGCGCGTTCATGCGGAGAAATGCGTAGGGGTTATCCACAAAAGCTGTGGATAACCTTGTGGACGAAAGCTCGCGGGTGACGAGTTTCTCGAAAACGTCATCTTTCTCGTTGCTTTGGTCAAAATTTGCTCGAAATTTTATT
>Ga0207873_1000290_pt1 | contig 56387 bp, 47 predicted proteins | sample BGWIniCompost_FD_187373 | JGI IMG/M metagenome (GOLD analysis project Ga0207873, IMG submission 187373) | Cellulose adapted compost microbial communities from Newby Island Compost Facility, Milpitas, CA, USA - BGW Initial Compost (SPAdes)... ...
TCCCCCTACCCCGCCACTCGTTAAGAGGTAGGTGAATCCCCGACTGTGTGCGCCGGGTGTGCATGCTATCATTCGCGTATGGTTGCACACCTGTTCCTCCTCGGCGACCGGCTTGGCCGGCTCCTGCTCAAACTCTGCCTCGCAGCCGGTGAGCGTCTTTTGCATTGGCTGACGGATGCGGCGTATCACGTCCGCCCTACCCCGGCCCGCTCCCTGCAGCCTATCCGCACCGCGCCTACCGATAGCCAGGTCTCGTTGAGCGGCGTGATTGTGACGCTGCTGGCCGCCGTCGCCTTTGTTATTTTCTGGGCCACGAGCAGCACCGGGCAGAACAACGCCTTTGTCAGCTTCCTGGCCGCCAGCGCACCGCCAACGCCTGAGCTTGCCGAACTCGCACCGCCGACCGCCATCCCCACCCCTGAGCCTGACCCGCGTCATGAGGATGTGATGGTGTTCTCGATGCGGCACGGCGCGCAGTACGATCTCTTCGCGCTGCAGCCCGGCAGCCCGGGTCCGATCCGCCTCACGACCGATCCGGAGGACGACCGCACCCCGGCCATCAGCCCGGACGGCAGCACTCTGGCCTTTAGCTCCCGCCGCGATGGCAACTGGGAACTTTACACGATGGACCTCGCAACAGGCGAGATAACTCGCGTTACCTACGACCTCGCCTATGAGAGCGCGCCGTCCTGGAGCCCGGATGGGCTCTGGCTGGCCTACGAAGCCACCTATGCGGGCAACCTGAACATCTACATTATCCGTGCCGACGGCAGCGAGGGGCCCTACCAGGTGACGCATAGCCCCTACCCCGACTACGCGCCCGCCTGGTCGCCAGACCCGACCAACCGGCAGATTGCCTACGTCTCGCTGCGCGGGGAACAGCCTGACATTTTCCTGCTCTCGCTGGACGACCCGAGCGAAGCCAGAGCCCTCAATGTGACCAACAGCCCGAATGCCGCTGAGGACGCTCCGCGCTGGTCGCCGGATGGCTCACGGCTGGCCTTCACCGCAGTGGAGGATGGCACGTCCTTCGTCTATACCGTTGACGTCCGCGCGGACGTTCTCGTGCCAGTTGCCTCCGGCCAGGGCATCGCACCGACATGGTCACCGGATGGGCAGCAGTTGGCCTATTTTACGGAGCGGTCTGGCGGCACGCTCATCACCACTGTCCAGTTTGACGGCTGGGAGAGCGCCGCACCGGCTTACCTACCGACCTCCGGCGCACGCGAGCTTGACTGGACCGGCAGCACCCCGCCCCTCATTACCCAGCGTGCCAATGAAGAGGTCTACCAACCCGTGCCGGTCTACGAGGAGCGCCTTGTTGCACAGCCGCGCCCCGGCGCCGACCCACCCTATCGCGTGGTGAACCTGGAACCACTCGGCATCATCGCCGACTCTCCGTACCTCAGCGACCGCGTTGATGGCTCTTTCTCCGCCCTGAGGGAGCATGTCAAGCAAGCCGCCGGATGGGATGTGCTCGGCCAGCTTGACAGCCTTTTCTGGGACGAACTGGCGCAGCCGGCAGCACCCGGACAGGACTTCCGCAACTGGCACAAGGCGGGCCGCGCCTTCGACGTGATGCAGTCGTACAACGAGGGCAACACTCCGGAGATCGAACTCGTCTCCGAGCCGATTGGCCCGAGCCAGTACTGGCGGATGTACGTCCGCTGTGCGGTACAGGATGGCTCGTGCGGCGAGCCGCTCCGCCGCCGCCCCTGGGACTTCCAGGCGCGGTTCAGCGGTGACGTCGTTGCCTACGAGAACGGCGGTCGCTTGAAAGACACCGTGCCGTCCGGCTACTACATCGACTTCACCGAACTGGCAGCGCTGTATGGTTGGGAGCGCGTGCCGTCGTCAAGCTCCTGGCGCTACAACTGGACCGGCGTTCTGTACTGGCAGTACGAGAAGCGAGACGGACTCGACTGGTGGTCAGCCATGCGCGAGCTGTACGCCGAGCCCGGCTTGCTCGAAGTCTTTGGGCCACCGACGCAGGCTGTGGGGCAGTAGCACAATGGGCAGCCGTTTGTGGAGCGTCTTCTTCCTGCTGCTGGTCGCCGCCATCACGTTTGGCGCCCTGCTGACCCAGTCTGCCGCTACGCTGGCCATCAGCAGCAGCATCACGGTTGCGGAGGATTTCCTGCCGCTACCCGTCACTCCGACGACTGCACTGGCACCGACCGAGACGGCAGCGCCCACCCCGACGGCTGTGCCCCCTACCCCGACGGAGGACGCCAGCCCGGAGCTTGAAGCGATGGCCGCCGAGGAACTGCGCCCCCCGATGGACCCTGAAGTCCTGAAGGAGGCTGATCCGTCGCTCCAGACCACGATGGAGTGGAACCCGCCCCCGCTCCCTGTGCCGCTGGCCCGCCACCCGTATGATCACTACTGGTTCATGCGGCCCCTGCGCTCAAACCACATCAATACCGGGCTGATTCGCTACCCGTACGGCTCGACAGGTTCATCCCAGGAACTTCGCATCCATCACGGCATCGACATCTCCAACCCGGTCGGCACGGAGGTCATCGCCGTCGCTGACGGCGTTGTGGAAGTCGCTGGCTGGGGCCACCGCAACAGCGAAGAAACCATCACCAGCTACGGCAACGTCATCTCCATCCGGCACGATGTCGGCTACCAGGGCAAGAAGCTCTACACACTGTATGCCCACCTGTCGGAGATCCTCGTCGAGCCCGGCCAGCGGGTGACAGCCGGGCAGGTCATCGGGCTGGTCGGTGCGACAGGCGACGCGAGCGGGCCGCACCTGCACTTCGAGGTGCGCCTGGATCGCAACGCCTACCGCAGTGTGCGCAACCCCGATCTGTGGCTTGCGCCTTACACCGGCACCGGTGTGATCGCCGGGCGGGTCACTTTCGCAAGCGGCAACCCCGTGTATAGCCTGGAAGTCGTCGTCACCGACCTCGACACCGGCAAGGTTGCCTACCGCACCACGACGTATGCCGGTGACAGCGCCCGCCCAGACGATCTGTGGAACGAGAACTTTGCCATCCCCAACGTGCCGGTAGGCCGCTATCTCGTGACCGCAGGCTACGGCGCATCCGCCGAGATCGAGGTGCAGGAAGGGCTTACGAATTGGGTTGAGCTGACCCTGACCGGAGCCTCCAGCACTGACGAAGAAGAGTAGTCTGCCTGTCTGTACTCCGTTAGAATCTATTCTGAGAAGCCCCGGGCCATTGCCAGCAGATAGGCTGTGATCTATACTAAATGGCAGAAAACGCCGAGCCATACATACGAGTGGGATTGATGCATCCTGGCGCAGTTGGCCGATAGGCTCGGCTGCGCGATTTTTTGTATATGACAGTACCAGTTGCACCGACCTTTGAGGAATTCATCGCGCCGCTTGAGGACTTGCCCGTCCACGAGCGAGCCATTATTCGGCGCGCCTTTGAATTGGCGCAGCGTGTGCACGCTGGCCAAAAGCGGAAGTCCGGCGAGGACTACGTGGTGCACTGCATCGAGGTCGCACGCATTCTCATGGACCTCGGGCTGGACGCAGCCGCGATAGCTGCCGGGCTGCTCCACGATACCGTCGAGGATACGCCTGTCACGCTCGACGAACTGGAGGAGGAGTTTGGCGAGGAGATCGCCAAGCTGGTAGCGGGGGTGACCAAGCTCGACAAGATCGCGCTCGGCTCGGACAATACGCCGAAGGGCAAGCCCCGCGACCGCGAGGCGGAGTACCTGCGCAAAACACTGCTCGCTATGGATGACGACGTGCGCGTCATCCTCATCAAACTCGCCGACCGGCTGCACAACATGCGCACGCTCGGTCACCTTTCGCGCGAGCGCCAGATCAGTGTGGCGCAGGAAACGATGGACATCTTCGCTCCGCTCGCGAGCCGCCTGGGGATCTGGCAGCTCAAGTGGGAGTTGGAAGACCTCGCCTTCCGCTATCTCGAGCCGGAACGCTACCGGATGATCGCTCGCCTGATTGACGAGCGCCGCAGTGACCGCGACTACTATGTCAGCAAGGTCGTCGAAAAGCTCAGCAACATCCTGAAGCAGCACAACATCCAGGCTGACATCAGCGGGCGGTCAAAGCACATCTACAGTATCTGGCAGAAGATGGAGCGCAAAGGGCTCCCGTTCGATCAGATATTTGATGTGCGCGCCGTCCGGATCATTGTGCCGGACGTTTTTACATGCTATCAGGTACTTGCCATCATCCACCAGACGTGGAGGCCCATCGCCGGTGAGTTTGACGACTACATTGCCGCGCCCAAGGAGAACTTCTACCAGTCGCTGCACACGGCGGTGATTTTAGAGGACGGCAAGACACTTGAGGTGCAGATCCGCACCCCGGAGATGCACGCCGCCGCCGAATACGGCATTGCCGCTCACTGGCGCTACAAAGAGGCGAATGGCAAGGGCGGTGACCTGGACAGGATGTTCGAGCTTCGCATCCAGCACCTGCGAAAGCTGATGGAGGTCGGGCGCGGCGTCGACGACGCGGACGAGTTCCTCGACACGATGCGCAGCGATGTCCTGCGCGACCGGGTGTATGTGTTCACCCCTCGCGGCGACATTATCGACCTGCCCGCCGGCTCCACGCCCATCGACTTCGCTTACCACGTCCATACCGACATCGGCCACCGCTGCCGCGGCGCGAAGGTCGACGGGAAGCTGGTGCCGCTCGATTACACCCTGCAGGTCGGCGACCGCGTCGAGATCCTCACCGCGAAGCGCGGTGGGCCCAGCCGCGATTGGCTCAACCCGCAGCTTGGCTATGTCAAGACCAAGCGCGCGGCGAGCAAGATCCGGCACTGGTTCCGCCGGCAGGACCGTGACAAGATGATCGCCCTCGGGCGAGACATCCTCGACCGCGAGATGAAGAAGCTCGGTGTCGAGAAGATGTCACACGAGCAGGTCGCGACGCTCTTTGGGCTCAGCAACGTCGATGACCTGCTGGCGCAGATCGGCTTCGGGGACATCCACCCCCAGCATATTGCGACGAAGATCCTCGATGCGGAGCGCGAGGAGCAAGAGGAGACGCTGCCGATCAAGAAGACGCCGGTCGAGCACGGTCCGCTCGGCGCCCAGGAGATCAAGATCCACGGCACCGGCGGCCTGCTGACCAACCTTGCGCGCTGCTGCAGCCCTGTCCAGGGCGAAGATGTCATCGGGTACGTGACGCGCGGGCGTGGGGTCACCATCCACCGGCGTGACTGTCGCAACGTGCTCAACCTTGACCCGGAGCGCCTTATCGAGGTGGACTGGGGCGATGAGCCCGAGGCGCGCTATCACGTGCCGGTCATCATTCGCGCCTTCGACCGCGAGGGTCTGATGCGTGATATTGGTGCGGCAGTGGCCGACGAGCACATCAACATGAGCAACGTGAATATCCGCACCGAGAACTACATGGCCATCTTTGAGGTGACCATGGAAGTTGAGAGCGCTGCACAGCTCAGTAACATCCTGTCGCGCATTGCGCGCCTGCCGAACGTGATCGAGGCGCGTCGCGTGGTGAGCTAATCCATCTCGACAAATAGCCGGCACCCTACCCTTGTAAAGGGCCTCAGGGCGCCGGCTATTTATTCACCATACCGCTCAAAGACTAGACGCCAAGCTGCTCGCTGATCGCCTCGATGACCCTGCCCTCAACCGCGCGGCGCGCCTGGTGGATGGCGTTCTTCACACCCACATCCGTCGAGCGCCCGTGCCCGATGATGACAACGCCGTTCACACCGAGCAGCGGCGCCCCGCCGATCTCAAACGGGTCCACCCGCTTGCTGACGCGCGCGAACGCCGGCTTTGCCAGCAACCCACCGACGCTCGTCACCACGCCCGACGTGATCTCCTGCCGCAGTAGCTTGCTGACCATGCTCGCTGCCGCCTCGATGCTCTTGATAAAAATGTTGCCCGTAAATCCGTCGTGGATGACAACGTCGGTCGCGCCGTTGAGCACCTCTTTCGGCTCGACGTTGCCGATGTAGTTCACGCCTTTGAGCTCCCGCATGAGGGGGATGGTCGCCTTGATAAGCTCGTTGCCTTTGCCCTCCTCCTCGCCGTTGCTCAGGAGCGCGACCCTCGGCTGGTTGATGCCCATCACCAGCCGCGCGTAGGCGTTTGCCATCACCGCAAACTGGGCGAGGTACTCCGGTTTGACGTCCGCATTGGCGCCGATATCCGCCGCAACCACCCGCCCGGCGGCATGCGGGAAGATCGCCGTCAGCGCCGGGCGTTTGACTCCCCGGATACGCCTCAGCGTAAAGAGCGTAGCAATGGTGAGCACCGCGCCGGTGTTACCCATCGTGACGAATGCATCGGCTTCACCACGCTGCACCAGCCCCAGCCCAACATGGATCGAGGAGTTGGGTTTCTCCTTCGCCGCTTCGGTCGGGCTGTCCGTCATCTCGATGACCTGACCGGCGTGAACAACCTCGAGGCTCAGCCCGGCAGTATCGTGTTTTGCCAGCTCGGCGCGGACCTGCGCCTCGTCCCCCACCAGGATGAGGGTGGCCTGCATCTCTCTGGCGGCAAGTACCGCACCAGCCACGTCGGGGCCGGGGCGGTTATCGCTGCCCATTGCATCTACAACGATTCGCATCTCTTGTTCTCCATTTGGGTGATGTCAGCTTGTATCAATTGGGGGAGAAGGGCACATCCGGCTGCCACCCCTGCTCCTGGTGCCGGATCAACTGCTTGAGCATCATCAACTCGCGCCGCAGCAGCCTCTGTTCGGAGCGCAGCATGCTGGTAAGGTCTCGCGTAGCCAGCAGCGACTGTTTCTCCGCGAGCGATAGCGGGAGTGTCATCCCAAGCAGGTAGGCAAGCTCGCGAGCATCCTCAGGCAGCGGGCCAAGCGGTATCTCCTGGGCCGTCATATCGGCCAGCGTATCCACATATACCCGCACGCTCCTCCTGAGCGCGTCTGCCAGCGGCGCGACCTCGGGCGCGTTCAGCCCCTCGAGAGGGTAATCGGCTACTCGCCCCACAAGGAAGGGCTTGTCCTGCTCGATGGTCACCAGGCGGAAGCGCTTGTAGCCCACCGTCTGGATGTTGATGCGCCCGTTGTCGAGTGGCTGCGCGTGCGTGATGTACGCTGACGTACCGATGTCATGCGGCACGGCACTCCCGCCGACCTCGTTCCCTTCCCGAATTAAGACAACGCCAAAAGGCCGGTTAAGTTTCAGGCACCGCTTAATCATAACCCGGTAGCGGGGCTCAAAGATATGCAGTGGCAGCGTCATTCCGGGGAACAGCACTGTATTCAGCGGAAACAGCGGCAGGCTGTACAGTTCCGTCATCGACTCCTCTGGCGTATCTACAACTTGTTACAGCATTCTAATACGGATTCCTGCTGCTGGCATTGACAGGTCCGCCCGGCGTGTTATAATTTTGGTCGTGCCTGCCCGGGTGGCGGAATTGGCATACGCGGCAGGTTGAGGGCCTGTGCCCTTTGGGCGTGGAGGTTCGAGTCCTCTCCCGGGCACTGCGAAGCACTTGTCTTCTCAAAGACAGGTGCTTTTTTATTGCCTCTCCCCCACCTTTATTGCGATTGTACCATGCCTCTGTGTGGTGCGCGGAGCTTCGGCTTGCAGCATCGCGCTCAACCGTGCAACCAGCCCGATTAAGTCGGCAGTGTAGGACGATACGTAGTCATGGGCAAGCGCATGTGCCAGGTCGGCCCGTCCTGCCTCCAGCAGCGGCGCAACGTGCGGGCGGAAGTCCCGCATGGTGACGATCAACCGCCCGTCGTCATCCGACATGACGCCCCAGGCCAGCGCCTTGGTGTTGCCATCGTCCTTTGCCGTCATGAAGCGTGACAGGGACGAGCCTCGCGCTACCCGCCCAACGTTCGAGTAGACCTCATCCCCCCGGATGATCTCGTTCAGCGGCAGCACCCGCTCCGGGATCTCTTTGAGCAAAGCCTGCACTGGCAGCGGCAGCCCGACGAGCAGCTTGAGCACGGCGATGTTCAGGCTCTCACCGCGGATAGCGACGGCCTTGTTCGCCTCAAGCACATGGCTGAAAGCGCGCAGGTTGCCGATGAGCAGGCGGCGGTTCAGCGCAAACTCGTTGAAGGCTTGCTGCCCCTCAGGCGTGTCTGGTGGCTCAATACGGCGATAGGCCTGGTAGGCGTCCCACGTGTCGTCCCATACGCGCACGAGGTTGTCCGCGAGGTTGCGGAACGTGATGGGGAAGATGCGCTCGCGCGGGTCGGTCGGCGAGGCGTCGACCGGGATGAGCAGCGCCGGGTTCATGAGGCGCCCCCGCTCCAGCGAGCGGTCGATGGCACGCACGGCGCGGCGCTCGGCAGCCGTTCTCGCCCCCGCACGCAGCGCGTCGATCTCCTGCTGCACCGCCGGTGAGGGGCGGTAGTGTGCTGCATGGAAGATGCGCGTAATTACGAGCAGGTCGTTGACGGTCAGGTGCGTGCCCGTTTCGCTCAGCATCTTCCGCAGCTCGAAGATAGTCGTGTTATCCCAGATGGTCGTCTCTGCTGCAACCTCCGGCAAGCTCTGCAGCCGCCGTGCTGCGTGCAGAAACGCCTCCGTGGGCTCGAACGACAGTCGTGGCGCGGGCCGGCTCTCCAGCGGCGTCAGTGTCATGCAGCGCTCACACCAGCGTACCGCCGCGTTGGTTAGCACCTCCGCCACCGCCAGCGACCACGTCCCATCGAAAAAGATGTGGGAGTGGTCAAAGACAAAGCTGCGCTCGGTACGGATGATCGTAAGGGCATGATCACCCACGCCGCGCTGGGTGCGGCGCAGCTCAGCCAGCGTTGCGCTGCCAGGCTGTTCGTCCCAGTTGATGATGATCGGTGCGCGCGCCAGTTCCTGCAGTGAGACACGCGTCGCATGGGGAAGCTGCTGTCGCAGCCGCCGCTGGGCTCTGCGCGGCGCTTCCGCCAGCAGCCGGTCGGTTGGCGGCACGTCATTCCCCCTACCCTCAACCCGACCCTCCAAAATGGCGCGTATTTGCCATTTCACGCGGGCGGCGGGCGTCATGTCGAGATAGCCGAGCACTGCCCCGTCAGCGGCCCGGGTGACGGTGTCGCCGTTTATCACAACCGGCTCCCCATCCGGAAGCGCGACCCGGCTGCCCTCTAGCCGCAGCGCGACGGGCTGCCCGCTGGCATCGTACATCACGGGCCGTCCAACTGCGTCGTGGTCTGCAATCTGAATAAGATAGTACTCCCCACCAACGATCAGCCCGACGCACGTCTCCCACAGACCGATAGGCTCACGCTCGTCGATGAACTGGCGGGGGTTCAGCGTTGCCAGTAGCGACATCTGCTGCTGGTACTGGGCCCGCTCCGTCTCGCCGAGCTGCCGGTGCTCGGCCAGCACATCTGCACGCAGACGCTCAGGCAGCGCATCCAGCCGGGGCCTGATGAAGCTGGCGAACGCGTCGCGCCGCACGTCGGCATATGTGCCGTTGAGCGGGGCACAGTAGGGGCGGGCGACCTCCCACTGGCGCTGAAGCCGGTGGAAGAGCGGATCGTCGCCCAGCCCGGCTTTCTGGGCCGCTTGCTCAACAAGCCTGAGCAGCGTCCACTCGTCCCAGACCACGCCGATCAGCTCGTCATAGTTCCACAGGAAGTGGCTGACCGCCATCGTCCAGGCAGTCAGGTCGTCCACTTCGCTCGCCCCCTCGGGCCGCTGTTTGTGGTAGCCCATCGTCTCGTTCGTGTGGTGAGCAGAATCCTCGCGCAGCCCGGTCTGCAGGTAGAACTGCCACGACCCGGATGGATGCCGCCGGGGGCGCCCGGTGATGAGCGTGCGTAGCCGTTGAAAGTTATCCAAAATAATAGCAGGAATTATAATTAAAACAGCATAAATAATATAATCGGGGATGTTAGCAAGTCGCAGCCGGTGCAGTACCGAGCGGCTTCGAGGTCGTACACGCCGGGCGATGAGCAAGACAAAACCACTCCGAATGAGCCCAAGCAGGGTGTTAGAAGCGTAGTAGGACTCGAGGGATTCGGATTCAACAGACATGATGCTCGCTCGGCACAGGTGCAACTGGGACGGTTGTAGTCGTTTGGTAGCGGCGCGCATGCACCGTACCCAATGCTAGCATTACGCCCACACCTTGCCAATACGGAAGGGTCCGTATAGCTCAGACCAGAGATCCCCCCTGCACCATGCGAACAGCGCGCAGCACCATGTCGGGGTTGTGGCGGAACATCTCCCAGGGCACGCGCCCGGCGGCAATGTCCGAGACGGACAGCGCAAGGGCGTGGTTGATCGGCGCGAGATATTCGATCGTGTGCGCAGCGAACACCACCGCTCCGTTCAGCCACGCGGCTTCCGTCTTCCCCTCCCCTGAGCGAAGCTCCTGCAGCAGCGAGGAAGGCTGGTCGTTCACCTGCCGGATCAACAGCAGGCGTGTAAGCTGGCGCGGCAGCCTCCGGATGCGCCCGGCCAGCGTGCGAGCGGGCGCGCCGGGCAGGTCCGTCAGCGTGATCCCTCTCTGCTCCAGCGTCCACAACGCCTCGTTAAGCGCCGCCCACTCCACGTCAAACAGGCGGTAGTCTTTGAATACCTCGCGCGGCGGTTCATCCAGCATCGCGGAGAGTGCATTACCGATCAGGTCGACAAACAGCTTGGACCACTCCAGCGTCGCCACGTCGGGCAGATGCACCACCTCGACGCCGATACTCGCTAGCGCATCGCGGATCCTGCCTGCAGACGGCGCACTGCCGCCCAGGCAGATGCCGCCTTCACGCACTATCTCGACGGCGTTCGCCCCGGAGCGGGCCACCACCGCTGTGATCGCCCCGGCGATCACGTCCCCATGCCCCAGAATCGTTTGCAGGGTGGCTGTGTGTCCTGTCCCCCTCTGAAACGTCACAACAGGCACGGGCTGCCGGAGGTGTTGTACCAGCACCTCCCCGGCGGAAGCCGTCTCATACGCTGGCAGTGCAAGCGCAATCCAGTCATAGCCGCCATTTGCCAGCGCCTCATGCACATCCACCACGTACTCAACACCGGGCACGATTTCGAGCTTGCCCCGCCGCCCGCAGAGCTTAAGCTCGCCGCCCGGCGCAGCCTTGCCCGCGCCTGCAATCGTCACGCCGTGCCCGGCCTGCGCGAGACGTGCGGCCAGGTAGCAGCCTTCGGCGCTGCCACCGTAGATCAGAACCTTCATCCTGCCCTCATCTTCCGCTGTGTTTGGTGTTGTTATCATAGCGCGCGGGGTGCAGCAGCAACAAAAGAGGGGAGCTTGTGCAAGCTCCCCTCTCTCTGTCGCATGATGTGGTGACGCTAGGGCAGGTCCGGCACGAAGTTCTGCCAGTTGTCCGCCCGCACGATGTCGGCTTCCTCTTCCCACTCGTCGAGCAGCGCGAAGAACGCCTGCCGTATCCGCTGCTGCCGCTCGGCCTCGGACAGCGGCACATTCTCGTTGCGCTCGTAGACCTTGATAATATGCCAGCCGAACGTCGTCTCAACCGGGTCGCTGATTTCACCCTCGCCCAGCGCGAACGCGACCTCCTCAAAGGCCTCGACAGTGTCGCCCCGGTCCAGCCAGCCAAGATCGCCGCCCCGGTAGGCGTTGCTCTGGTCGATGGAAAGCTCCGCGGCAAGTTCCTCGAAGACTTCACCCGCCTCAAGCCGCTCCAGCACAGCCTGCGCTTCTTCCTCGGTCTCGACCAGGATGTGCGCGGCGTGCACCATCGTCTTGACTTCGTCTACTTCGAGGTCAAGGGCGTCCAGCAGCCGGCGCTGCAGCAGCCCGATCCGGATTTGCTCGACGAGCAGTTCGCGGACCCGGCTCTGGGACAGGCCGGTAACACGGCTCGCTGTGGAGATGAACCCGTCAAGCTCTGCGTTGAACTCCTCCTCCGTCATCGGCGCGGCGGTGGGGAGGGGCAGAGCGGTCGGTGTGGCGGTGGGTGGCCCGCTGGGAGTGGCCGTCGGCGTCACGCCGGGTGCCAGCGTCGGTGTGGGGCTGGGCGTCAGCGTGATGACGAACGTCGGCGTGACGGTCGGCTCCAGGACCTCCTCGGTTGGAACAGGTGTGGAGGTTGGCTCAGGCTCACCGGCGTCATAGCCAAAGGTTAGCTCAAGCTCCTCCTGCACTTCCGCATCGCTGACCGTGATACCGCGCTCGGCGGCCTGTTGCATGATGAGCATCTCGTCGATGATGTTGTTCAGCGTCAGCTCAGCAAAGAAGAACTTGTCGAGCCCAAGCTGCTCGATCGGCTGCCCACCGGTTTGCAGGTAGTAGTTGAACTTCACCCGATCCTCAAACACATTCGCCGTCATTTCATCGCCGTTGACAGAAACGATGACGCGATTGGGTTTGATGATGTACTCGTTGATAAGTGCATACGCCAGCACGCCAACGACGAGCACGGCTATGACGATCGTGCCGATAACGATCCCCTGCCGTATGCGGGCTTCTTGCCGGGCCCGCGACATCTGGCGGCGTGTCAGGCGAGGTTTATCGGAGGTTGGGCGCTTCGACATTAATCTCTTCTTCCCTTTCTCCTGTCAAATCAACCCGCGGGCGGGTTGCGATATGCAAAACAGAAAGGGCATAGACGGTGTGTCTATGCCCATACCCCAGTTCTCTCGGCGCTAGTCGCGCGCTTGCTCACCGGTGAAGGGCAGCAGCGCTACGTGGCGCGCCCGCTTGACCGCTGTAGCCAGGGCGCGCTGGTGCTTGGCACAGGTGCCCGTCTGGCGGCGCGGCAGGATCTTGCCCCGGTCGGTGATGTAGCGACGCAGCAGTTCATAGTCCTTGTAGTCGATCGTCTTGACCTGGTCTGCGCAGAAATTGCACACGCGCGACCGGCCAAAGCGGCGCTCACGGACTGCGGCGCGGGCACGACCCCGGCTCCGCGACTCCAGCTGCTCGTCCTCTTCTTCCTCATCCAGCTCGTCGATATCGTCACGCTGGTTTCTTGTGGTCTCTTCAGACACGTTAAAACTCCTCAAATTTGTACCGGTTCATCCTCTACCAGGTAGAGGAATTAGAATGGGTAGTTTTCTTCTTCCGAATCATCGCGGTCGGGGAGCGGCGGCGGTGGCGGGCTTGAGCCGCGCCGATCGCCAAGCACAATCATCTCACTCGCGACAAGCTCGGTCCGATAGTGCTTCTTTCCCTCGCTGTCTTCCCATCCGCGTGTCTGCAGCCGGCCCTCGATGTAGGCCTGCTGCCCCTTGCTGAGATACTGGTTGCAGATCTCGGCAAGATTGCCCCATGCGACGACGTTAAACCATTCTTCTTCCTCATGCCGCTCGCCCTCCGCGGAGGTCCACGTCCGGGTCGTCACGACACTGAAGGAGGTCACAGGACGGCCGCTGGGAGTGTAGCGCATCTCAGGGTCACGCCCAAGGTGACCAATGATCATGACTTTGTTCAACCCTCTGCTCATGTTCATCTCCCGTTGCTGCCAGTGGCCGCGACTGCCCCGCAGGTTCCAAAGTGTGTCGCGCGTGGGTGCCTGACCTGTTCAGGTCGCGCTGTTACTCTTCCTTCCGCGTCACCAGGTACCGGATCACGTTCTCGTTGAACCGCAGCGTGCGCTCAATTTCCGCGGGCGCACTGGCTGGTAGCTCAAGCTGGTAAACCACATAATAACCATCCCGCTCACCGTCGATCTCGTACATCAGGCGGCGGCGGCCCCAGTGATCCACGTTCCCAACGCTACCCTTGAGGGATCCAACAAGCTGCTGGATCGATTCCAGTTGCGCGTTACGCTCCTCGTCAGAAAGCTCGGGACGGAGGATCACCATCAGTTCATAGTTACGCATTACGTTCTTTCTCCTTTCCATGGGTTTGCCTTGTGTCGCACCCGGGGATGGATGGCACAAGACGGAAAGGCGCCTATTTTGTAGGGCCAGTTTCGGCATAGTTTATCATGTTCACTCTTGCACAGCAAAAGATTGCATATCGATTGCAGGCTTCAGGTCAGCACCCGATTTGAAGATAAAAAATGCGACAGAATACGGGTTTTTTCTTGCCTCCTTCCCCTGATCTTGCTATAATTCTTCCCAGATTGACGGCGATGTAGCTCAATGGCAGAGCAACGGACTCATAAGCCGTGGGTTACTGGTTCGAGTCCAGTCATCGCCACCTCAAGCGGCTCGGGCGAGCCGCTTTTTGTTTGCCCATCCCCCTGGTACTATACCAACCCACTTTGCGCCTCGATATACTAAAAGTCATTCTCAGCGTTACGCGAGAGTGTAATTATGCTGTTTCGTGCCGCATACTGCCCATAAGACTGGGTGAGATGGTCTGCAAGCTGCGCAAGCCGCAGCCGAAGCCGCAGCGCGAAACCCTTTAGCAGAACCCTAACGAAGGAGAGTAGAGCGTAAGCCTATGACACTCAAACGAGGGATGCTCCTGGTACTCGCACTGGTGCTTGTGGCTGCGGTGTTCATGCAACCGCCGCAGCCGGCTGCCGCACAGTCCGGCAAGCAAGTATGGGCTTTCTATATGGGCTTCTGGGGCGGCCCGATGACCTGGGATTGGCAGAACGACGTTCTGACCGACCGCCCGGCGATCGGCCCTTATGACTCGCGTGACCCGAATGTCGCCGCCACGCAGATCGATCAGGCAAAGGGCGCTGGCATCGATGGCTTTATCGTGAGCTGGTTTGGCCTCAGCGATAATCTCACGACCACGCCGGTGCTCAATAACCTGCTCGACCGTGCCGCCGAGCGCGGCTTCGGCGTTGCGGCAGCAGTGGACATCTTCAACCAGAACTTCAACCGCAACCGCGATGAGCTGGTCAACTCGCTGAACTGGCTAATCAATGACCGCGCCAATCACCCCGGCTACCTGCGCTACAACGGCAAGCCGGTCATCTTCTTCGCCTTCCAGAACAACAGCGGCCTGTCCGCCGCTGACTGGCAGGCCATCCGCAACCAGGTGGACCCGAACCGCAACACCATCTGGATTGCGGAAGGTGTGAGCGGTTGCTGTGTCTACGGCGGTGCGATGGACGGCATGTACGCCTTCAACCTCGCCTGGGCGAACGGCAGCGCCATGCGCTTCCTGCACGAGAAGCAGGCCGCTCAGAACGCAGGCGCTTCGATGTACATCCCGACCGTACATCCCGGCTGGGATGAGAGCCGCATCGCCGCCCGCGACAACCGGCCCAACCCCACCTCGCCGCGCGGGCGTGCCAATGGCCAGTTCCTAGCCAATAGCTGGAACGGAGCCGTCGCCGCCGGTACGGACGTGATCCTCATCGTAAGCTGGAACGAGTTCATGGAGAACTCGCACATCGAGCCGAGCCAGAATTTCGGCACGCAGTCGCTTGACGTGCTGCGCCCGCTCATCGCACAGTGGAAGGCGACCGGGTCGGCAGCGCCTGCCCCTGCGCCCGCCCCCGGCGCTCCCACGCCTGCAAGCGAGCAGGTGCTTGAGGCTGTCACCGGGCTGAACGTGCGTACCGGCCCTGGCACGAGCTACACGCGCATCGGGACGATTCGGCCCGGCACGACCTACGCCATCGTCGGCGAGCAGTTCGGCTGGTATGCCATCAACTTCGAGGGGCAGACGGGCTACGTCTCCGGCCAGTACGTCCGCGTCTCGCAGGGCCAGCCCTCCGCCCCGTCCGCAGGGAATACTGGCGGGGGCGGCACGCTTGAGGCCGTCACCGGCCTGAACGTGCGCTCCGGCCCCGGCCTGGAGCATGGCCGCATTGGGTTGATCCGGCCCGGCACGCGCTACACCATTGTCGGCCAGCAGGGCGGCTGGTACGCCATCGAGTACAACGGCCAGACGGGCTACGTCTCCGGCCAGTACGTCCGCGTCTACTAGGCTATCTATCGAAACCAGTCAGCATTTTCTCGCCGCCTGCCTGCTGTGGCAGGCGGTTTTCGTTTCCAGGCAGGGCCCAGGCGGGCGATCTCATCCATCACCGGCGCTGATAGGCCACTGATGCACCGCTAATGTGCTATAATGAACGGCATACGGAAGAATCGCGAGTGGAGGTTCTCCATGCTTCGCAATTTTGGCGCAGTTGAGTTGTTGATCATTCTCGCCATCGTCGTGCTGCTGTTCGGCGTCGGGCGTATATCAGGCCTCGGCAAAGAGCTTGGCACTGCGATCAGCGAGTTCCGCAAGGGGCTCCGTTCAGACGACACTGCCGAGGATGAGCAGGCCGACGAGAACGACGAGGTTTAAGCCGGCGCTTTTCTCACGGATACGCTGCGCCCCTCCTCATACCGGGGCGCTTTTCGACTCCGCGCTCGCCTTGTGAATCTGCCTGCCTGTGCTACACTGGCGGCATGTTGAGCCTTTATCTGTCTATCCACTGCTCCTGCCACAACCGCTAGAAATGGAATCCGCCCATGCCCGATTACATGATTGATGTCGACGCCCTGCTTGATTTCCTCGTTGGCCTGCTCAAAGTCCCCAGCCCGACCGGCTTTCACGAACAGGCCATCGCTTACTGTAAAACCGCCTTCAGCGAACTGCCCCTTGACCTGACGCGCACCCGCAAAGGCGCGCTCGTCGGCACGTGGCAGGGCGCGCGGGACGACGCGCCGCGCGGTCTGACTGCCCACATCGATACCCTCGGCGCGATGGTCTGCGAGGTAAAGTCGAATGGCCGCCTGAAGCTCACCCAGCTTGGCGGCTGGGCCTGGGGCTCCGTAGAGGGTGAAGGCGTCACCATCTACACCCATGATGGCCGGGCCTATCGTGGCACGATCATCCCCTGCAAGGCTTCGGTCCACATCTACGGCAGCGACGCCCGCGAGTTCAAGCGCGACGAGAACGGCTACGAGGTGCGCATCGACGCCCGCACCACCTCTGCGGACGAGACACGCGCGCTCGGCATTGAGGTCGGCGATTTTGTCGTCTTCGACCCGCGCGTCGAGGTCAGCGATACCGGCTTCATTCGCTCGCGCCACCTTGACGACAAAGCCGGCGTCGCCTGCGTGTACGCCGCCGTGAAGGCGCTCGCCGATGCTGGCCTGCAACCCGCCCAGCGCACGACAATCCATATCAGCCACTACGAGGAGGTCGGGCATGGCGGCGCAAGCGGCTTCCCGCCTGATCTGGCCGAGCTGCTTACCGTTGACATGGCGGCGGCGGGTGGCTCGCAGAACTCCGATGAGTTTTCCGTCGGCATCTGCGTGAAGGACGCCGGTGGGCCGTACCATATCGAAATGAAGCGGCGGCTCGTCGCGCTCGCTGAGAAGGCCTCGATCCCCTACAAGCTGGACATCTACCCGTACTATGGCTCGGACGGCGAGGCGCTGTGGCGTGCAGGCGCGGACGTAATCGTCGGGCTGATAGGCCCCGGCGTGGACGCATCTCACCACTACGAGCGCACGCACATCGACAGCCTTGTTGCATCCGCGCGCCTGATCGCCGAGTACCTGCTGGCGGAGTAGCTCCCCGTGAATGGTAAGGATCGACCCGTGCTGATCGTTGACGCCCACGAAGACATCGCCTGGAACATCCTGACGTTCGGGCGCGATTACACCCGCTCCGCGCTGGCGATCCGTGAGCGAGAGGTGGGCACCGCCGCGCCGGGCATCAACGGTGACACACTGCTCGGCAAGCCGGAATGGCTGCTGGGGCACGTCGGCGTGATCTTCGCCACGCTCTTCGTCGCGCCCGCCGCCCGCGCACTCGGCCCGTGGGATACGCAGACCTACCGCAACGCCGCCGAGGCAGCCGCCCGTGCCAGCGCCCAGCTTGACGCCTACAAGCGCCTCGTCGAGCAGGACGAAGTCTTCCGGCTGATCGGCACGCAGGGCGAGCTTGAGGAAATACTCGCCACCTGGGCCAACGACAGGGGGATTGAGGACCGGCGCATCGGGCTTGTGCCCCTGATGGAGGGCGCCGACCCGGTGCTGGAGCCGGAGCAGGTCGAGGAGTGGTTCGAGCAGGGCGTGCGCATCATCGGGCTTGCCTGGGAGGCCACGCGCTACGCCGGGGGCACGCACGAGCCCGGCCCGCTCACCGCCGACGGCATGCGCCTGCTCGAAGTCATGCAGGACCTCGGCATGGTTCTCGACCTCAGCCACCTCGCCGAGGAAGCCTACTATCAGGCCGTGGATCGCTACGAGGGTGTCCTGATCGCCAGCCACGCCAACCCCCGCCGCTTCCTGCCGACCACTCGCGGCTTGTCCGACGACATGATCCGGCGGCTGGCCGAGCGTGAGGGCGTGGTCGGCATCGTGCCGTACAACCGCTTCCTCAAGCCGGGCTGGCAGCGCGGGGATGGCAAGCAGGCCGTCCCGCTGGACACCGTCGCCGCGGCCATCGACCACGTCTGCCAGGTGACGGGCAGCATCGACCACGTCGGTATCGGCACCGACTTCGACGGCGGCTTTGGCGTGCAGCACACCCCGGCGGGCATCGACACGATTGCTGACCTGCAGAAGCTCCGCGAGCCGCTCGCCGAACTCGGCTACACGGAGGAGCACATCGCGGCGATCTTCGGAGGCAACTGGCTGCGTATCCTGCGCCGGGCGCTCCCGGAGTAGCCGGGCGGCGCAGGCAGATGATAGAATAGTGCAACTATGGAGCAACAAGGACGTACGATGAAAGCCGCAGGCAGCCGAGCATGAGTCGCCTGGCCCAGTTGGGTGTTTTCTGCATGGTTCTGGGCGCCGTGGTGCTCTTCCTCGGGCTGTTCCCCGGCGCAGTCAATGCCGATGTCACGCCAGGTATCGGCCTGGTGCAGATTATCGGCATTCTGACCGGCCTGGTGTTGCTGGTGCTCGGCGCGTACGTCGTCACCCGGGCGCTCATCCATCGCAATGGCCGGCGCACGCTGATGCGCGACATCGGCGTGCGTCTCGGGCTGACAGGTATGGTCTTTGCCGCCGCCGTCACCCTTGCCGATGCGATGGGCTACGGCTCCCACGTCGGCGGGTCGGTGTTTGGCTGGCTCCAGACGATCGGCCTGCTCCTCGGCTTTGGCATGGCTGCGCTGGGCGTCATTATTTACGGGATGGGCGGCAGCTAGCCCATCGCCCGGCAGCAGAACCGCAAACGGGCCGAGGGCATTCTGCCCCGGCATTGAAACTGGACAGGTTGGTTGCAGCGTGTGGCGAAACGGCGGCATCCGCGTTGCCCGAATCGGCGGTATCGCCGTTGATATACACCTCAGCTTTGCGCTCGTCATTGCGTGGGGGGCGTGGCAGGGCTGGGCGCGCTACGGCAGCGTCGAGGGCGCCGCTTTCGGCATCCTGGCTGTGCTGCTGCTCTTTGGGTGCGTGCTGCTTCATGAACTGGGTCACGGCTTGCAGGCACGGGCCTTAGGGCTGGCCGTCCACCGCATCACGCTGCTGCCAATTGGTGGGCTGGCCGAACTGGAGTCAAGCCCATCGTACTACCGGCATGAGCTGTTCATCGCACTCGCGGGGCCGGTAGTCAACCTGGGGCTTGCCCTGCTGCTGGGTGTAATCGCCTATCTGATCCAGCCGTTCTCGCTGGCCTCCTGGCCGGATTATCTGCTCTTTCTCGCGCCGCAGAGCGGCAGGACGCTCCTGCTGTACACGTTCTGGGTCAACGCCCTGCTGTTCTTCTCGAACATGCTGCCCGCCTTCCCGATGGACGGCGGGCGGGTGATGCGGGCGGCACTCGCCATCCTGACCGACTACGAAACAGGCACCCGCCTGACCGCGTGGCTGGGGCGGCTGGTGGCTGTCGGCATTATACTGTGGGTCGGGCACGGCCTGCTGTCCGGCAGCAACTCGCCCAACCCCGTCCTTGCAATTGCTGCCCCGCTGGTGTGGGCCGGGGCGCAGCACGAGGAGGTCTACGTACGGCGGCGGCGGGCGCTCGTCCGGCTCGAAGTCGGGAGCGTGTACCGCGCCGCGACCGACAGCGTTGCGCCCTGGGAGGCGCTCACGCCACGTCTGGCGGCCCGTCTTGAGCGCGCCGGCGGCACGCTGCCGGTCGTCGTTGGTGGCCGCGTCGTCGGGCTGGCCAGTATTGACGATGTGCAGCGTGCTCTCCGCAGCCGCCAGCAGCGCACTGTTGCTCACATCATGCGCACTCAGTTCCCCGTCGTCAAGCCGCAGGAAACCCTCTGGGTGGCCCTGCAGGAAATGTCAACTTACCAGCTTGCGGCGCTGCCCGTCATGCACGGGCAGGAGTTTTACGGCATTGTCAGCCTGGATGACATCCGCCGTAGCTGGTCGTAATCATCGTGCGCAGCCGCGCATGATCCTCTTTTCAACTACATAGGAGACAACTATCATGACTGACGCTGTTGCCCCGAAACCGCTGAACCCCGACACGCCGATCCCCGGCCCGAAAGGCGAGGCGATCATCGAGCGCGATCGTCGAGTCCTGTCGCCCTCTTTGCCCCGCTCCTATCCGCTGGTCATCGATCACGCCCAGGGGGCCGAGGTCTGGGACGCTGATGGCTGCCGCTACATCGACTTCATGACCGGCATCGCCGTCACCTCAACGGGCCACTGCCACCCCGAGGTCGTCGCTGCCATCAAGGAGCAGGCCGAGAAGTTCCTGCACATCTGCCTCGCCGACTTCCATTATGATGTCGCGGTCACGCTTGCCGAGAAGCTCGCCGCCATCGCCCCCTTCGAGGAAGAAGCTCAGATCTTCTTCACGAACTCCGGCGCTGAAGCGGTTGAGTCGGCGCTCAAGCTGGCCCGCCACCATACCGGGCGCCAGGGGCTTATCTCCTTCCACGGCGCATTTCACGGGCGTACGATGGGCGCACTCTCGCTGACTGCCAGCAAGTACCGCCAGAAGGAAGGCTTTGCGCCCTTCGTGCCCGGCGTGACTCACGTCCCCTACCCCGACACCTACCGCCCGGTCTTCGCCGTGCCGGATGGCAAGGACTACGGCGAGGTGATCGTGGATTACATTGAGCACACGGTTTTCAAGAGCTTCATGCCCGGCAACGAGGTTGCCGCCATCTTCGTCGAGCCGATCCTTGGTGAGGGCGGCTATGTCGTGCCCCCGCCCGGCTTCTTCCCGGCGCTGCGCGACTTGTGTGACCGCTACGGCATCCTGCTCGTCGCCGACGAGGTACAGAGCGGTATCGGGCGGACGGGCAAGTGGTGGGCCATCGAGCATTTCGGCGTCGAGCCGGACATCGTCACCAGCGCGAAGGGCATCGCCAGCGGCATGCCGCTCGGCGCGGTCATCGCCCGCAAGAGCATCATGACCTGGGGCCCCGGTGCGCACGGCAACACCTTCGGCGGCAACCCGGTTTCGTGCGCGGCGGCGCTTGCAACCCTGCGCCTCATCGAGAACGGCTACATGCAGAACGCCGCCGAGATGGGCGAGTACCTGCTCGACGCCCTGCGCGAGATGCAGACCCGCCACCCGCTGATCGGCGACCTGCGTGGCAAGGGCCTGATGATCGGCATCGAGATCGTAAGCGACCGCGAGAAGCGCACCCCGGCCCATGATCTCCGTGACCAGATCGTAGATGAGGCATTCCACAACGGCCTGCTGCTCCTCGGCGCGGGCGAGAGTGTTATCCGCCTGATGCCCCCGCTCATGATCACCCGCGAGATCGCCGACGAGGCGCTTGCCATCTTCGACCGGGTGCTCACGTCCGTCGAGAGCAATCTATAAAGTCGGGTCCGCTTGGCCCCTTAACAATTAGAAGTGCGTAAAAAGGAGGTCGCTGCATGCAGCGACCTCCTGATTTATCGCCTCTAAATGCTACAATTAGGGTATGTTCCAGGACATGATTTCCCATTTGATACAGCAGCGAGATTATCTTCTCGATATCTCTCGCGCGCTGACCTCACAGCTCAGCCTGAACGAGGTACTGCGCCGCATCCTTGAGTCCGCAACGCAGATGCTCGGTGGGCAGGCCGGGCTGATCGCGCTGGGCAACGAGAACAGCAAGACATTCACCGTCCGCGCGAGCTACGGCATCCCGTCCGCCGTGCTGCACCTGTTCACCCCGCTGCTCACAGACATCGTTCATAAGGACCGCGACAGCTTCGTCATTCCGGAGCTTAACCGCAAGATGCGTCTGGTTGCGCAGGCCGCTGGCATGGGGCTTCACCAGGTGATCGCCCTGCCAATGGCCATCGGCCAGGAGCTCGTCGGCGTGGTGTACATCTTCCGCGCCACCGGTGGCAATTTTACGCGGAACGAGGTGCGCCTGCTCCAGAGCTTCGCCGACCAGGCCGCCATCGCTGTGCACAACGCCCGCCTCTACGAGCAGGTCACCACCGAGAAGCAGCGGCTCGACGCCATTCTGCGCCACAGCGCGGACGGCATCATGATCCTGAACCGCGATCTCACCATTGAGAGCATCAACCTCGCGCTCGCCCGCATGACCGGCTGGCGCGTGGACGAGGCGCAGGGCGCGCCTCACAGCGAAGTGATCCGCTGGGCACGCCGGGAATCGCGCGTCGATCTCGAAGAAGCGGTCGCGAACGGCTGGCCGCTTCACGAGCAGAGCATGCTCTACGTTGAGGGGGACCTCAAGCACACCAGCAATTCGACGCTCAGCGTCGGCATTACCTACGCGCCGCTGTTCAACGAGCGCGGCGAGCTGCGGAACATTATCGGCAACGTGCGCGACATCACCAAGTTCCGCGAGGCAGAGGAAGCCAAAACCACGTTCATCTCGGTCATCTCGCACGAACTCAAGACCCCCGTTTCGGTGATCAAGGGCTATGCCAGCACGCTCAGCCGCGACGACGTCGAGTGGGACCGCGAAACAGTGCTGCGCGGCCTGACCGTCATCGACGAGGAAGCTGACAAGCTCTCCGAGTTGATCGACAACCTGCTTGATGCCTCGCGCCTGCAGCTCGGCACTTTCACACTCGACTTTGGCGAGGTCTCGCTAGACCAGCTTGCCGAGCGTGTCGCAGAGAAGTTCCGCACGCAGACCACCCGGCATGAGATCCGGGTCGAGTTCCCGCCTGACTTCCCGCCGATCCCCGGCGACGAGCGGCGGCTCGGGCAGGTGCTCTCCAACTTGCTGAGCAATGCCATCAAGTACTCGCCCAATGGCGGGACGATCACGCTTGGCGGCGAGGTCGCCACGGACGCCGTCCGCGTCTGGGTCAGCGATCAGGGCGTGGGCCTTCGCCCCGGCCAGCAGGAGATGATCTTCGACCGCTTCTACCGCGCCGACAACGCCCTCACGCGGGAGACGCAGGGCGTGGGTCTCGGCCTGTACATCGTGCGTTCGATTATTGAAGCACACGGCGGGCGCATCTGGGCGGAGAGCGAGCCCGGCGAAGGCACGACATTCACCTTTGAGCTGCCGTTGTCTCGTGAGGATTGAGCATGTTACAATCGCGCGGTCGTTTCACCCCCTGCATCGACCCATGACTCGACCGCGATCCGACAAGTGTTGGAGTTTGCGCGTTAGTGACTTCTGAAAGGACCTTTTATGGCTAGACCAATACAGCAGACTATTAGCTGCCCCAACTGCAGGCAGCCTTTTCGTGCCATTCTCGAGCAGATTATTGATGTTGGTGTCGACCCTACCGCCAAGGAGAGACTGATCAGCGGGCGCATAAACCTCGTTTCCTGCCCGCACTGCGGCTTCCAGGGCATGGCCAGCATACCGATCATGTACCATGACCCGGAGAAGCAACTCGCCCTCGTATACGTGCCGATGGAGCTCAACATGGGCAAGGAGGATCGAGAGCGCCTCATCGGCACTTTGACCAACACCGTCATGCGCTCCCTGCCCGAGAACGCGCCAAGGGGCTACCTGCTCCAGCCCGGCACCCCGCTGACCCTGCAGGGGCTTATAGATACGGTTCTTGAGGCGGAGGGCATTACGCGCGAGATGATCGACACGCAGCAACGCCAGGTCGATCTCATCAACAGGCTTGCCACCGCCAGCAACACCGAGGAAGCAAACCGCCTGATGGAGGAGAACCTCGACCTGGTCGATGCCACCTTCCTCCAGCTTCTCAGCGTCGCCGCCCAGCAGGCCAGCCAGGCAGGCCAGGCCCGGACGTCGCTCCGCCTGCTTAACATCCGCAGCCGACTGATGGAAACGACCGAGGCCGGGCGCGAGCTTAAGGCCCGGGAAGACGCCATCGCCGAGGCCAACGAGGAACTTCGCGCGCTGGGCAGCGAGATCACGCGGGAGAAGTTTGTCGATCTGGTGGTCAACGCCGCCGGCAACCAGCCCAAGTTGGAGGCGCTCGCCGCACTCGGCGCGCCGCTGCTTGACTACCTCACCTTCGAGATACTGACAGACCGCATCGAGCAGGCAGAGGGCGAGCGGGCCGAGCAGCTTAAGCAGGCGCGGGCGCTTCTGCAGGAGGTCGGCAACGAGTACCGGCGCCAGACCCAGGCGGCCTATGAGCAGGCGCGCCAGACGCTCAATAAGCTGGTCAGCGCGGACAACCTTGACGAAGCCATTCTGCAGAACAGCCGGGGGATCAATGACACCTTCATGTCCGTCCTGCAGAGCGAGCTTGAGCTGGCACGGCAGAACGGCCAGCTCGACCGCTCCACCAGGCTCAAGGATATCCGCGACCGTGTCCTGTCTCTCCTCGAGCAGTCAACCTCGGTCCAGTTGATCGAGCTTCTGCTGCAGGCCGAGTCGGACGAGCAGGCACGGGCGCTGCTGCGCGAGCAGCCGGGGCTGCTGACGCCGCAGTTCCTGGCCACGCTGCGTGCTGTCACCAAGCAGCTTCATGAAGCCGGGCAGGAGCGACAGGCCGCGCGCCTTGAGGCCGTCGAGGCGGAAGCCACCGAGCTTATCAAGCAGGCCGCGCCTCCTGAGATCCGCCTGATCAACGATCTTCTGTCCGCACAGTCGATGGACGAGGCCCGCCAGATCCTGCGCGAGCGCAGCGACGAGCTCTCCCCGGAACTGGTCGAACTCATGCAGGAGCTGTCGGCACAGATCCGCGAGGCGGGTAATACACCGGTCGCCGAGCGCCTTGACGCCATCCGGATGGAAGTGCAAACCCTCGTCTGAGCGGCGCTGAGCGCCCGCCAGTTTGAGACATCAAAACCCCCTTCTGGCAATCGGAAGGGGGTTGTTTCATCATCGGATGGCGTTCAGCGCGCTCCGTAACACCTCCCCGCCAATGTGGGAGGCCCGGCTCACGTCGGCGCTGTTTTCGAGCAATACCGCTGCCGCAACCGCGCGGCCATCCCCGGCGCGCATGAAACCGATAAACCAGGCGTTGGTCGTCGCCTCAGGCCCGGAGAGCGCCAGCCCGGCATGGCCGTACACCCGGCTCTGGCCCACCGCCGCCGCAGACGCCACGCCCTCGTCCGCCGCCCGACCCATAAGCTCCACCATCGCCTCTGCGCTTGCCCGGCTGAGCGTCCCGCGCGGGTTGCCGCTCGCCTCAACCTCCTGCCACGGTCCATCGGGGGCGCGGCGGGCCTCGATGAGTTGCACAGGCGGCATACGCCCGTGATCGGCATAAGCGGCGGCGACGAGCGCCATTTGCAACGGGGAAACGGTCAGCCCGCCCTGCCCCACGGCCAGTCTGCCGGGGTCGTCGGCGGCGATCACCTCTTCCTCGGTTACAGCGTCAGTCGGTATGCCGAGCGCCGGTGCGCTGAGCAGCCCGAAATCGCGCAGCGCCGCGAGCACGCGATCCTCACCCAGGTCGGTCGCCATCCGGTCAAACGGCGCCGGGCAGGCCGCAATGAACGCATCCCCGATGGTCTCCACCCCGAGCGAGTCGCCCGCACACGGCAGAATCAGGTTGTCAACCGAGGCCGAGAGCGGGCCAAACCACTCGTCGTCTACGCTCACACTGCCGCTGTTGAGCGCCGCCCCCAGAATCACGCTCTGCAGGATTTCTCCCGGCTGGTAAAGTCCCTGCGTCGCCCGGTTCAGAAGCGGTGCGTCGGGGTCGGCAATCAGCTCATCCCAGCGGTCGCTAAGCTCGTTCGGGTCGAAGCTGGGCGCGCTGGCCAGCGCCAGCACTTCGCCTTCTGGCACAGACAGCACGACAACCGCACCCGCCTGCCCCTCCAGCAAGCGGGCCGCCGTCCCCTGGACATCCAGATCGATGGTCAGCCGCACATCGCCGCCCACCGGAGGCTCATGCAGTAGATCGCGCACGAGTTCCTGCCGCGCGTCGAGCAGGCCCACGCCCCGCAGGAAGTCATCCTGCGCCGCCTCGACCCCGCCAACACCGAAACGCAGGCTGTAGTAGCCGACCACCGGCGCGACGCTGGGTGACACATACTCGCGCGATGCCAGCCCGGTGTCGGGGTTGACAACCGTCTCGGCGAGCACCCTGCCATTGCGGTCGTAGATCGTCCCCCGCCGCACCCGCTGCTCGTCAAGGATCCGGCGCGGGTTGTCCTCACGGGCAAGAAGCGACTCGCTGCGCACGAGCCCCCAGTACCCGAGCGTGAGCGCTACGATGGCAAAGGCAGCCAGCATCGCCGCCGCGAGTCTCCTGAGCGATCGGTTCATGGCATGAAGTTCCGGTTCAGCGATTCCTGCAAGGTTCCGCCCGCCGCGCTCGCCTGCGCCTCGGCATCGGTGATGCGCAGCAGCAGGCCGATCATAATGAAGCTCGACAGCAGCGAGCTTCCGCCGTAGCTGACAAATGGCAGAGTCACGCCTGTCAGCGGCGCGAGCTTGAGCACCCCTGCCATGATCAGCAGGGACTGTACGCCCAGCGACACGCCAATCCCCGCCGCCAGCAGCGAGTGGAACGGCCAGCGGCTTGCGCTGATGGCAGCACGCAGCGCGCGCAGCACGAGCACAGCCAGGCACAGCACCACGCCCAGCGCCCCGAGCAGGCCCCATTCCTCCGCGATGGCCGCAAATACGAAGTCCGAGTGCACCACCGGGATGAACGTCGGCGCGCCCAGCCCGACACCCCGCCCGAACACACCGCCCGCTGCAAACGCCAGCAGCGACTGAACGATCTGGAATGCGCGGTCCGACGCCTCCGGCCAGGGGTTGATCCACGTATCGACGCGGAGCCGCACCACATCAAACAGGAGGTAGCCCACCACGCCCGCCGCTCCCAGCAGCGCCAGCCCGCCGACCACATACCCGATCTGCCCGGTCGAGACGTACAGCATGGCCAGGAAGATGAGGAAGAACAGCGACGCGGTGCCGAGGTCGCGCTGCCAGATCAGCAGCACCATGATGAAGCCCCACATCAGCAGCATCGGCGCCAGGTAAGACGGCGGCGGCAGTTCCCAGCGCCCGATCTTCACCCGCGTCGTTACGATGATCTCACGCTTCTCGGCAAGGTAACTCGCCAGGAACACGATGAGCAGCAGCTTGAGGATCTCGCTGGGCTGGAAGAAGATCACGCGGAAGCCGAGCCAGAGGCGCGGCGCGAACGCGTCACCGGACGGGTTCACGCCGAAGATCAGCGTCGCCGCGAGCAGGACCACGCCCGCCAGCAGCCACGTGTAGCGGTAGCGCTTCAGCACGCGGAGGTGCGGCGGCAGCAGCACCACAACCGCCAGCAAAGCGACCACCGAAATCGCTAGCCAGATGGTTTGCCTCACCTCGAAGGGCGGGGCCAGCCGGCTGACGAGCGTCAGCCCCCACCCGCCAAGTAGCATCACCAGCGGCGTGATGAGCGGGTCGCGGTGGGGCAGCACGCGGTTCAGCACAACGTGCATTCCGACGGTGCATGCCAGCCACACGCCGACCGGCCACAGGCTGTACCACGCATCCCCGCGCACCAGCACGAGCAGCACACGGTTCAGCACAACGAACACTGCTGCGGCCAGCAGCAGCATCCGCTCCCGGTAGCTCACCAGCTCCGGCGACGGACGAGCGGTATCAGCAAACATGGGCGGCGCGTTCAGACGCGGCTCTCACGGCGGACTTACAGGTACTTGCCGACGATGAGGCCCAGCCGCTTGGCGACCTCGGGTGAGACTTTGCGCCGGTCGGTGATGATGGCCGACTCGAGGGCGTGGTCGCACTTGCAGGTCGGTGTGCGCTCGGCGAGCCGGGCCACCACCCGCACGAGGGCCTCCTGCGCCAGCGCGATGTTATCCTGCAGGATGCGCACGACCTGATCGACCGTCACCGCCTGCTCCGTCTCGTGCCACACGTCGTAATCGGTGACGTGCGCCATCACGGCGTAGCACATCTCCGCCTCGCGGGCGAGGAACGCTTCAGGCGAGGTCGTCATGCCGATGATGGACATCCCCAGCGCGCGAAAGACATTGCTCTCGGCCTTCGTGCTGAAGCGTGGCCCCTCAATCGTCACGAACGCCCCACCCTCGTGGACGATACCGCCCGCTTCCTCAACGCATTCAATCAACATACCGCTCAACTCGCGACAGAACGGCTCCTCGACGCCGACGTGCGCTGCCAGCCCATCGCCGAAAAACGACGTCTCGCGGCGGCCCTTCGTCCAGTCAAATAGCTGGTCGGGGATGACGACGTGCCCCGGCGAAAAATCCTCCCTCAGCGAGCCGCACGCGCTCACGGCGATCACTTCCCGCACGCCGAGCGACTTCAGGGCATAGATGTTGGCCCGGTACGGCACCTCGTGCGGCAGGTAGATGTGCCCTCGCCCGTGGCGCGGCAGGAACGCAACACGTACGCCGTTCAGCGTACCGACGATGATCGAATCAGAGGGCGGGCCAAAGGGCGTTGAAATTTCGCGCTCCACGACGTCGGTAAGCTGGGGCATATTGTACAGGCCGGATCCGCCGATCACTGCAATGCGGACGTCGTCGCGGTCGCTGTCCATACTTGTCTCCTGTTCTGCCGGTGGCTGGCCTGGGTTCAGCCAACCTCGAATCTAAACTCAACGCGCCCGATGCTGATAATATCACCCGACGACAGCACAATTGGCCCCGAGAGGGGTACGCCGTTCAGGTATGTGCCGTTGCGGCTGTTGAGGTCGTCCAGCCACCACTGCCCGCGCCGGGCCACGATGCGTGCGTGCTCCGTGCTGACGAAGCTGTCCGGCACGATGATCGTGCTCGTCGGGCCACGCCCCACCACCGTGATCGGCTGCAGGCGGAACTCTCGCCCGACCTCAACCGGCACACCGTCATCACAGCGGACGATCACCAGACGCCCGCTCAGGAGCTGCGTTTCCTCGATCTGCTCGCTGGCAACCTGCACATCACGCCGCAGGTAATAGAACACCCCCGCGAGGAAGGCGTACAGAACGAGGGCAATCGCCACGCGTAGCAGCAGGATGACGAGTTCTGGGGACATGGGGAGACATTACCTCACGGGCGAAGCGGCGGATAAGCTTCGGTATCGTCCATCGGATCATCGAGATCGTCTGCGACGCCGTCCTCAACATAAACGCAGGTGCTCGAGCGCGCCAGCCCGATGACGTCGCCGGGCTGCAGGACTTTCTCGTGGATCGGATACCCGTTGACCGTCGTTCCGCCCCGGCTGCCCAGATCAAACAGGACGTAGCTTCCGAAGCGCAGCCGGATCTGGGCGTGGTGCCGGGAAACCGTCGGGTCGTCGATGATCACGTCGTTGTCGCGCTGACGCCCGAGGTTAATCACCGGCTTGTCGAGCGTCACGTAGCGGTCACCGTTGACGATCAACATAGCTTGCCGTGGCCGGGCCTCCTGCATCACGTCCTGCAAGCGGTTGAGCGGCATCGCCTGCGTGGTTTCGCGGTTAGGGCGCACGTGCTGCGCGGTGATCTCCACCTCGTGAGGCGGCACGCCCCGGTCGGCTAGCAGACGCACCTCCGGGTGCTGCGCCAGTTGCAGCCCCGACGCTCGCGCCAGCTCGACCAGTTCCTCGGCTAGCCGCGTTGTGATGTCCTCGCCGCTCTCGATGATCGCGCGGTGATCCTGAGGGTGTAGCCGGACGAGGTAGACGTCCGGCGCCCGCATAACACCCTCCGCCGTCTGTACGGCTCCATCTTCCATGGCGCGCGCCAGCCGTATCGCCACTTCACGCGGGTGCAGCCGGCCCGCGAACAGCCGGGCAAAGCCACCCTCGATCAGCCGCTGGATGCGCGCCTCAAACCGGGAAAAATGATCGCCGTTCATATTTCGGCATTATAGCTTACCCGTCGCAAACCTACCATGCCGCGCCTCTGATGGCCGTTTAGCCGCGAAGTTTATTCGCGGTGAAGTTCATCCGTGATGCCCCGGTTCTCCCTGCTCTGCACACCCACTCCAATTCTTCCCCCTTCTCATAAAAATACAGTTAGAAACATCCACGAGATCGTTGCGAAGGTGAAAAACACGCGTTACAATATGCCCCGCATTGGGGGATAGTTTAATCGGCAGAACAGTGGACTCTGGATCCATTAGTCGGGGTTCGAATCCCTGTCCCCCAGCCTGAAGAAACTCCTGGCCGACCCGGTCAGGAGTTTTTTTGTTGCCTGCTGCCTACGCCACATTTATGACAAACATCGTCAACTTACGTGACGCCCGTGCCTGCCACCTCCCGCGCAGGGTGTTATGATCGCCTCGAACATAGTCGCAGGAATGCACCATGCACGAACTGGGGATCGCCGAACAACTGCTCTCGCTCACGCTTCGCCACGCCGAGGACGCCGGCGCGGAGGCGGTCACCCGCCTCAACATCGTCGTCGGCGAGTTTTCATCCATTGTGGACTCCTCGCTCCAGTTCTACTGGGGAATGATCGCCGAGGGCACCATTGCCGAGCAGGCAGAACTTCACTTCACGTACATCCCCGGCAAGCTAAGGTGTGAGGGGTGCGGTGTCGAATTCCTGTTCCGGGAGTTTGACGGCGCGTGCCCGTCCTGCGGCTCGGTCCGCGTACACATGTCCGATGGCGACCAGTTTCAGCTAGAGAGTATCGAGATCAAAGGACCCGGAGATCATGACGACAACCCGGAAGATTAACGTCGAAGAGAAGATTCTCAGCGCGAACGACCGCATCGCGCAGGATATCCGCCAGCAGCTTGCCGATGCGGGCGTGTTCGCGATCAACATCATGGCCTCACCCGGCGCCGGTAAGACCAGCCTGATCCTGCGCACCGTCGAGGCATTGAAGGGTGAGATGCGCATCGCCGCGGTTGACGGCGACGTGGTCCCCGTCGATGTCGAGAAGATCGCCACGCAGGGCATTCAGGTCGAGTTGATCAACACGGGCGGCAACTGCCACCTCGACGCCAACATGATGGCAAGCGTCATGCCCCGGCTTGATCTTTCCGGCATCGACCTGCTCATCGTCGAAAACATTGGCAATCTCATCTGCCCTGCCGGTTTCGATCTGGGGACCGATGCCCGCATCGTCATTGCCAGCGTGCCCGAAGGCGACGACAAGCCCTACAAGTACCCGGCGATGTACAAGGGTGCGGATGTGCTGCTCCTGAACAAGATCGACTACCTCTCGCTGCAGGATTTCGACGTCGAATACTTCCGCCGGGGTGTGGAGGCGCTGAACGAGGGCGTGACCTTCTTCCCCGTTTCATGCCGCACCGGCGAGGGGCTCGATGCCTGGTTTGACTGGCTCCGCCAGCGTGTGCGGGAGAAGCGCGCGACAGTTGCGCAGGCCAAATGACCACTGAGAGGAGTTGTACCATGTGCCTGGGAGTCCCCGGCAAGATTATCGAGATCTTTGAGCGCGACGGCCTCCAGATGGGCGTTGTGGACTTTGGCGGCGTGACGAAGGAAGCCTGCCTGGCCTACGTCCCGCAGGCGAAGGTCGGCGACTACACACTGATCCACGTCGGCTTTGCGCTCAACATCATCGACGAGCAGGAGGCGCTCGAAACACTGAGCCTGCTCCGAGAGATCGACGTGCTTGGCGAAGAGCTGGGAGTTGAGCTACCCGGCGAGGAGTAACCATGAAGTACCTGACCGAGTACCGCGATGCGGAGAAGGTCGCCGTCCTGCTGGAGGAGATCCGCAGCACCGTGACCCGCCCCTGGGTGATCATGGAGATCTGCGGCGGCCAGACGCACAGCATCATTCGCCACGGCTTTGACCGCCTGCTCCCCCCAGAGCTTGAACTCGTCCACGGGCCCGGCTGCCCGGTCTGCGTCACCCCGCTGGAGCTTATCGACCGGGCGCTTGCCATTGCTGCTCAACCCAATGTGATCTTCACATCCTTCGGCGACATGCTGCGCGTGCCCGGCTCCGAGAAGGACCTGTTCCAGGTCAAGTCCGAGGGCGGTGACGTGCGTGTCGTATACTCGCCGCTTGACTGCCTGAAGCTTGCCCGCGAAAACCCGGACAAGGAGGTCGTGTTCTTCGCCGTCGGCTTCGAGACGACCGCCCCCGCCAACGCGATGGCCGTTCAGCAGGCCCGCCGGCAGGGCATCCAAAACTTCTCAATGCTGGTGTCGCACGTCCGCGTGCCGCCCGCCATCGACGCGCTTCTCAGCTCGCCCGACAACCGCATCCAGGCCTTCCTTGCTGCCGGTCACGTCTGCACGGTGATGGGCACATGGGAGTACCAGCCGCTTGTGGAAAAGTTCCACGTGCCGATTGTCGTCACCGGGTTTGAGCCGGTCGATCTCGCCCGCGGCATTCTGCGCACGGTGCGCCAGCTTGAGGCCGGGCGCGCGGAGATCGAGAACGCTTACGAGCGGCTCGTTATACCCACCGGCAACGTCGCGGCGCAGGCTGTCATCAATGAAGTCTTTGAGCCCTGCGACCGACAGTGGCGCGGCGTCGGCTTCATCCCTCAGTCCGGTTGGCGTCTGCGCCCGGAGTATGCGGAGTTCGATGCTGAGGTCCGCTTCGCAGTCGGGGATATCGAGGTGGAGGAGTCGCCGCTGTGCCAGGCAGGGCTGGTGCTGCAAGGACGGCTCAAGCCCAACCAGTGCCCGGCGTTCGGCAAGCAGTGCACCCCGCGCACGCCGCTCGGCGCGCCGATGGTTTCCAGTGAGGGCGCCTGCGCGGCTTACTACCAGTTCGGACGGCTGGAGGCGGAGGCCATCGAGGCGTAAACAACCTTTGCCAACGGTGAGGGCTTGGCTTTATAGAACCACTCACAAGACTGGAGCCGCGAAATTTATTCGCGGCTCCATTTTAATATCGTTCGCCTGTCGTATAGAGGGCTCAGATGCCCTACTCCTGCACAAAATACTCGGTGAAGGTCGTGTCCGCCTGCGCGGGGTCGTCGTAGTTAACCGTACCCGTTACCTGCAGACGCTTATCGAGCAGCAGCGCCGCCTGCAGCGTCTCCGTGCGGGCAAGTTCCCCCTGCCCCTCGATGCGCCACGTTAGCGTCAGCACGTTGTCGCTTGCGTCCGCCACCGATGTAGACTGCTCGCCCCGGTCGCAGAGCGACGTGCCGCACTGGTCCCAGCGATGCACCACGATGCGGTCGCCCACGACCCGCGCCTGCAAGCGCGCAATATCGCCATCCTGCACGTCCTGGTTGACCCACGTGCTCGCCAGCGCGATACCGGCTCCACCCGGCGTGTCACCACCTCCCGGCTGGGCGTCGCCGTTCGCCTCGACCACCTCGATCTGCACGTACACATACGGGCCGACGCCCGCACCGTCCGGCGCGCGGATCTGCCAGTAGCCGGTGTAGCTACCGGGCTCGCGCGGCGCTGTCAGCGGCACGGTGATGTCCACCAGCTCATTGAAGGTGGTGGGCGGCACGTCTACCGCGTCCGGCCCGCCCATCTGGTCGCCGCCCCAGAAGATCATCTGCGTACCCTCGGGCCAGTCCAGGCAGCCGTTATTGCGGAAGCGCCACGTCTTCTCGAACGGTTCGCCCGGCGCGAACTGCGATCCGTCGGGCACGGTCACATCATCCACGAACTCCGCCCAGTACCCGCAGCCCGTCGGCGAGGGGATCGCCTCGGCGGGCTGGGTTGGTGAGGGCGTGCTCTCCACCTCCTCTGTCGGGGCGGGCGTGAGCAACGTCGGGTCGATAATCGGCGTGGCAGGCGTCGCCTCCGGCTGGGGCAGTGCCGCGCCCCCGCGCAGGCCCGGCGCGTTGCAGGCCAGCGCTGCCAGCGCCAGTATCACAACTCCCGTTATCCAGCCTCGCAGTTGGCGTTTCAAGGCTTGTCTCCTGTCCCAGTTGAAGTAGAACGTGCCGCCAGTAGAGCTCCGGCTCACGCCGGCGCACCGTCCTTCGCCATTGTCAAAAGCTGCACACCCTCCATCTGCTTGAAGCATGCGCCCTGCCCCACGTGCCGGCTCGCAACCTCCGGATCAACGATCTCCGTCCCGGACAGGTAATCCACGCCCATCTCGAACAGCACCGGGGCAAACGGCGTCGAGGGGCCGAGCAGCAGCACGGTTGCATCGGGCCGCCACAGCTTCGCAAGCGGCTCGAATGTGTCGTTCAGCAGCGTCAGCGAGGTCACAGCGACGATATCCGCCTGCGGCAGCACGTCCTCCGCCGCCGAGGCGGGCAGGTCGCCCGGCGCAGGGTTCAGCTCCAGCACCCACACATCCTGCGCCGCCCCGCGCAGCTTCTCGACAAACGGGAAGTGCCCGATCACCGCAATACGCTTCCCGCGGCCATGCTCCAGCAGAAAGTCCCGCGCGTTGAGCTCCACACATCGGCTGCGATCCGGCGCGTAGAGCGCGTTCAGCGCCGCCCAGCCGATGCTTCGCTCCGGCCCGGAGCCGTCGCGGATCAGCCCGATAAGCTCGTGCGCGGAGTACGTATGCAGCCGCCCCGCCTCAATGACAGAGCCTTCCTCGTGCTCGTGGCTGTGCCCCGGCCCTTCCACAGGCAGCAGCGTCTTGGCAATGCCCCAGCGAGCAGGCTCGCCGCCGGGCCCTTCCGCCAGCCCGACAATCGTCCAGTGGATGCCCACCTGCACGCCCGTCACGGGCCGGTCGGCGGGCAGGCCGCCGAGCAGAGCGTCTAGCACCATCCTTAACTCCTGATCATGTTGTTTCAATCCTGACCGTATTCTACCCTCCATTCAATCTCACCCCAAGGCGGCACGCCACGCATCCAGCCGTGCGGCAACTCACCACGGGTGTTATAATGCGAGACGGCATACCCGTTACAGGCAGCAATCAGCGGGGGCATCATGGGCGATTCCGAAAGTACCGAGATGTACATCAAGACGATCTTTGAACTCGACGGCGGCGACGAGCAGGTTGCCATTTCGCGGATCGCTGAGCGTCTGGGGGTCTCGACCGTCTCCGCGACCGAGATGATGAAGCGGCTGGCCGAGCGAGACTTACTTGTCCATACGCCGTATAAGGGTGTCCAGCTCACAGCGACGGGCCGGCGCCGGGCGCTGCACGTTGTGCGGCGGCACCGCCTGTGGGAATGCTTCCTGATGGACCAGCTTGACATCCCCTGGGAGAAGACTCACGAGTATGCCTGCCAGCTTGAGCACTCGACTGCCGACGAGGTCGTTGAGAGTCTCGCGGCGTTTCTCGGGAACCCGGCGACGTGTCCGCACGGCAACCCGATCCCTACTGCCGAGGGCGAGCTTGCCGACCTGCATGACGTACCGCTGAGCGAGATGGAGGTCGGCGCAGCAGGGCGCATCGCCCGCATCTTCCGAGAGGAGACGACGCTCCTTGAGTACCTCGGCGAGCGCGGCCTGTACCCCGGCATGCCGCTGCGCGTGGAGGACATCGCGCCCTACAATGGGCCGATGACCCTTCTCGTAGACGGCACGGAGCACATCCTGGGCCGCGGCATCGCCGCCCACATCTGGGTCAACCTCGACTGAGCTGTCGCCCGTGATGTACCCCGACTCCACTCCCGCAACCGTTCTCGGCGTCGATATTGGCGGCACGTTTACGGACTTCGTCCTCGTCGAGGATGGGCGTATCACTGTGTACAAGCGCCCTACCACGCCCGACGATCCGTCGCGTGCGCTGCTGGCGGGCGTGCAGGACCTTAACCTCAGCCCTCATGCCGACGTTGTCCACGGCTCGACCATTGCCACAAATGCGCTGCTGGAGCGGCGAGGCGCACGCACGGCGCTCATCACCACGCGCGGCTTTGCGGATGTGCTCGCCATTGGGAGGCAGGACCGCCCCGACCTCTACGCCCTCGTTCCGCAGAAGCCCGAGCCGCTCGTCCCGGCGGCGTGGCGCTTCGAGGTGGACGAGCGGGTCGCGGCGGATGGAACCGTGCTTGAGGCGCTGACCCCGGCCTGTGCCGCCGCGGTCGCCGAGCGCATCCGCGCGGAGGGCATCGAGTCCGTCGCGATATGCCTGCTCTTCTCCTTCCTGCACCCGGAGCACGAGCAGCTTCTGGCCGAGACGCTGCGCGGCCATGCGTCGGTATCGCTCTCCAGCGAGATCCTGCCGGAATACCGCGAGTATGAGCGCACGAGCACGACCGTTATCAACGCCTATGTCGCGCCGCTCGTCGATCGCTACCTGGAGCGTGTCGAAGCCGGGCTGGATGGACGGCGGCTGCGCATCATGCAATCCAACGGCGGCGTGATCAACGCCGCAACCGCCCGCCGCGAGGCCGCCCGCACCGCGCTTTCCGGCCCGGCAGGCGGCGCGGTCGGCGCGTTCCACGTGGCGCGCCTCGCCGGGTATGAGCGCATCATCACGTTTGACATGGGCGGCACGTCCACCGATGTCGCGCTCTTCCCCGGCGATATTGTTTACACGCGCGAGGCGACGATTGCCGGCCTGCCACTCCGCCTGCCCATTGTGGATGTGCACACCGTCGGTTCAGGCGGTGGCAGCATCGCCCGTGTCGACGCCGGCGGCGCGCTCCAGGTTGGCCCGGAGAGCGTCGGTGCGGATCCCGGCCCGGCCTGCTACGGCAAAGGCGACCTGCCCGCCACCTCCGACGCCAACCTCGTGCTGGGCCGCCTGCACCCGGAGCACTTCCTCGGCGGTCAGATGGCGCTCTACCCGGATCGCGCCCGCGAGGCTCTAACACGGCTGGCCGCCGACATGCACGTCGATACGCCCAAGCAGGCCGCGTGGGGCGTCATCCGCGTGGCAAACGCTACAATGGAACGCGCTATCCGCGCCATCTCCGTCGAGCGAGGGCACGACCCGCGCACCTTCACGCTCGTGCCGTTCGGCGGTGCAGGGCCGCTGCACGCCTGCGCGCTGGCGGAGGCGCTCGGCATCCCGCGCATCCTCGTGCCCCGCACGCCGGGCGTGCTGTCCGCGCTTGGCATGACGGTCGCCGATCTCGTCAAGGACTACTCGCAGGCGGTCATGGCGGGCGAGGATGTGCTGACCGGGGCGGCATTGGTTACAATCTTCTCGGCGCTCGAGGCCCGCGCCCGCGATGACCTGCTGGCGGAGGGTATCACGCCGGAGAACATGACGTTCGAGCGCGCGCTTGATATGCGCTACCGGGGCCAGTCGCACGAGCTTACCGTACCGCAGCCCGCCGACGGCGGCTGGGCGGACGCCTTCCACGCCGCTCACGCGCGCCGCTACGGGCACAGCCATCCCGGCGAACCGCTGGAGATCGTCAACGCCCGTCTCCGTGCGACCGGACGCGGTGTTAAGCCTGCCATCGAGCCGCTTGCGCCGGGCGGGCCGGATGCCTCCGGCGCGGTGCTCGGTGAGGGGCTGGCGTGGTTCTCACCGGATGGCCCGGCAGCCGTGACTTATTACCAGCGCGACCGCCTTCTCGCCGGGAATCGCATCCCCGGCCCGGCGATCATCTTTCAGCTTGACACGACGACGATCATTGAGCCCGGCTGGCACGCCGTCGTCGATCAATGGGGGAACCTTCTGGTATCACGATGAAACACATCATTCTCACCGCAATTATTTTGCTCGTCACGCTTTTTGGCCCGGTGCAGGCGGCGCTCGCCGCGCCAATCGCGCCGGATATCTCCGTCGTCGTCAACCCGAAGGAGCTTGTGCCCGCGCAGGCGGGCTATGTGCATGTCGGCGGCGCGTATCCGCTTGACGTGACGGTTGACCTTGACGGCGAGCCGCTTCCCGTCTACTGGACGGGCGAGGGCTATATAGCCTTCATTGTGTTCGGCTTCGATGAGCCAGCCGGTGAGCACACCGTCGAGATTCGCGTTTACAATCCGCGCACCGGCGAGACGATTGAGCAGACGGAAACCGTTACCGTCCTGCCGTTCACCTACCAGGACGAGTCCCTCGCGCTGGCCTTCCGGCTCCTCCCTCTACTCGACCACGATCTCAACATGCGCGAGGAGGAGCACCTCAACATGATCTACGCCGCGCGCAGCCCCGCCCTAGAGTGGAACTGGCCCTTCGACTTCCCTGTTCCTGCCCCGATTGTCACCTCCCGCTTCGGCGGCAACCGCAGCTATAACAGTGGCATGTGGCGCTCGCGCCACACCGGCGTGGACTTCCGGCAGGGGCTGGGCGACCCGATCCTGGCGCTCGCGTCGGGCCGTGTGGCCGCTGTCGAGCCGATGGACGTGCGCGGCAACGTCGTCATTGTGGATCACGGCTTCGGCGTGTTCACCCAGTACGCGCATATGCTGGAGGTCTACGTCATCCCCGGTCAGAAGGTGCAGCAGGGTCAGCCCGTCGGCACGGTGGGCAACACCGGGCGCACGAACGGGCCTCACCTGCACGTCGAGGTCATTGTGAACGGCCAGCCCGTCGATCTGATCCGGTGGATGGCGCTCTCGCCCGGCTTCTGGCCCCCGCGTGAGGTCCGGCCCGAGGAGGAGGCCGGGGGAGGCGAGCCTGGCGGCGAAGCTCCGGCAGAACCCGGTGGCGATGTTCCCCCCGAGCCTCCCGCCGAGGCAGGTGGCGGGTAGCATTCGCCGCCCCACCCCAATTCACCCATCGAGCCAATCGTTACCCCTGCAGGGTAACGATTTTTTCTTGTTACGCACACCGGGTGTGCACAATGCGCTCAGATCTGCTATAGTATAGACACTGAATAAACGTCTGATTTATCAGATATTTGCGCTGTTGTTGCAGCTTATGCTTTGACAGGAGCAAGCGTATCAATGACCGATGTTCAACGTGCCGAGCTGGCAGCGTCTGCCGCGGGTAAAGGGACGGTGGTCAACGACTTCCAGATTATCGTCGCGACCGTCAACGGGACAGGCAGCCAGACGGCAAACACCGTCCTCATCCGGGCGCTCTTCCGTATGGGCATCCCGGTCACGGGCAAAAATATCTTCCCCTCCAATATTCAAGGTCTCCCCACCTGGTTTACCATCCGGCTGAGTAAAGACGGCTATATCGCCCGCCGCGAAACGAGCGAGATCCTCGTCGCTATGAACCGGAATACGCTCCAACAGGATATCGATGACCTGCCGAGCGGCGGCGTGTGCTTCTACCCGGCGGAATGGAAAATCAAGCATCACCGGGACGACATTGTGTACTACCCCATGCCGGTGAACGAGCTTGTCAATCAGGCCGACGTGCCGCGCAACCTGCGCGACTACGTTGCCAACATGGTGTATGTTGGCGCGCTGGCCGCGCTGCTTGAGATCGACCTGGGCGAGATCGAAGGCGCGCTGAACTTCCACTTCGACGGCAAGCAGAAGCCTGTCGACCTCAACATGGGCGTGGTTCGGCTTGCCTACGACTACGCGATGGACCATCTGCCGAAGGTCGACCCGTATCGCGTCGAGCGGATGAACGGCACCGGCGGCAAGATCCTGCTTGATGGCAACTCCGCCGCCGCGCTCGGCTCGGTGTTCGGTGGCGTCTCGCTGATCGCCTGGTATCCCATCACTCCTTCGACAAGCCTGATCGACGCGGCGCGCGAGTACCTGAAGGAACTCCGTATCGACCCGGAGACGGGCAAGGCAACATACGCCGTCATCCAGGCCGAGGACGAGCTGGCGGCGATTGGCATGGTCGTTGGCGCCGGTTGGGCCGGCGCCCGCGCCATGACGGCAACCTCCGGCCCCGGCATCTCGCTGATGGCCGAGTTCGCGGGCCTGGCCTACTTCGCGGAGGTTCCCGCCGTTATCTGGGACGTGCAGCGTGTCGGCCCCAGCACCGGCCTGCCCACGCGCACCTCGCAGGGCGACGTGCTTTTTGCCTACACGCTGGGCCACGGTGACACCAAGCACCCTGTCCTGCTGCCCGCCGACATCAAAGAGTGCTTTGAATTCGGCTGGCGTGTCTTTGACCTCGCCGAACGTCTCCAGACGCTCGTGTTCGTGCTCAGCGACCTCGACCTGGGCATGAACCTGTGGATGAGTGAGCCGTTCGAGTACCCCGACGAGCCGATGGATCGCGGCAAGGTGCTGACCGCCGAGGACCTTGAGCGGCTGGGCGGGTTCAGCCGCTACAAGGACGTTGACGGCGACGGCATCGCCTACCGCACCCTGCCGGGGACCGATCACCGGCTCGCCGCCTACTTCACGCGCGGCACCGGGCATAACGAGCGTGCTATCTACAGCGAGGCCCCCGAAGACTGGGTTCAGAACATGGAGCGCCTGAACCGCAAGTTCAACACCGCGCGTGACCTCGTGCCCCAGCCCGTCATCGACCGGGCAGAAGGTGCGCAGTTCGGGCTGATCGCCTACGGCACCACCCACCATGCCGTTGTCGAAGCCCGCGACCGCCTGCGCGAGCAGGGCATCGAGTTCGACTATCTGCGGCTGCGGGCGCTGCCGCCGAACAACGTCACTCGCGATTTCATTGCGGGGCACGAGCGTGTGTACGTCTTTGAAAACAATGCTGACGGTCAGATGGCCCGGATCCTCCAGATGGAGTTCCCTGAGCTTGCCGGTCGTATCATCTCCCTGGCTTACCTGGACGGCCTGCCGCTGGCGCCGCGCCGCCTGGTCGAGATGATCACCGAGAAGGAGAGTGCATTCGCATGAGCGTCGACGTTCGCGTGAACGATATTGGCCTGGAGCGCAACGAGTACACCGGCAGCCCATCAACGCTGTGCAAGGGCTGCGGGCACAACTCGATCGCCAATCAGATCATTTCCGTCGCCTATGAGCTGTCCATCAACCCACACCGGGTCGTCAAGCTGAGCGGTATCGGCTGCTCCAGCAAGTCGCCCGCCTACTTCCTGGGCCGCTCGCACGGCTTCAACGGCCTGCACGGGCGCATGCCCTCTATCGCCACCGGCGTAACGACCGTTAACAGGGACCTGATCGCGATCGGCGTCAGCGGCGATGGCGACACCGGGAGCATCGGCCTGGGCCAGTTCAAGCACCTGATCCGCCGCAACATCCCGATGGTCTACATCGTCGAGAACAACGGCGTCTACGGGCTGACGAAGGGCCAGTTCTCCGCCACCGCCGACCAGGGGCAGGTGCTCAAGTACGCAGGCGTCAACGAACTGCCGCCCATCGACATCTGCCTGGAGGCGCTCGCCGCCGAGGCCACGTTTGTCGCCCGGTCGTTCGCCGGGGACCCGGCGCAGGTCCGCGAGCTGCTCAAGGCGGCGCTGAGTCACAACGGTACCGCAGTGCTCGACATCATCAGCCCGTGCGTGACGTTCAACAACCACGAGACCTCTACCAAGAGCTACCCGTGGGGCAAGCAGCACGAGGAAGCCTTGCAGGACATCACGTATGTGCCCTATGCCGAGCCGATCATGGTCGATTACGACGAGGGCGAGGTCCAGATCGTTGAGTTGCACGACGGCTCGCGCATCCAGCTCAAGAAGCTCGATCCGGCGAGCCACGACCCGACGGACCGCCGCGCCGCGATGGAACTGCTAGAGCAGGCCCGCGAGAATATGGAGTTCCCGACCGGGCTGATCTACTACGACGGTTCGCGCCAGCCGTTCGCCGAGGTCAGCGGGCTGATCGATACGCCGCTCACGCACCTGCCGGAGGACAGGCTCCGTCCGCCGCGTGAGGCGCTCGACCGCGTGCTCGCCAAATTGACCTGCTGCTAACACGTTTTTTATTGCGGGCCTCCGCCTGATACGCTACAATACTCACCGTCCTGGTGGATGTAGCTCAATAGGCAGAGCGCCGCACTGTGGATGCGGTGGTTGTGGGTTCAAGTCCCATCATCCACCCCAGACAGCAAGAGAGGCCACGCACATGCGCGGCCTCTTTCGCTTTTTGGGCCTGGGCTGCCTTACTCGACTTCCACCTCGATCTTCTGCTTGCCGGCACCTGCCGGAGGCTCCAGGCCGCTGCCTGCCCCCTCGATCCGCTCGATCGCAGTCTCGACCAGCCCGCGCATCGCCAGCAGGAATTCCCGCCGGGCCTCTGCGCGGTAGCGCCAGAAGTTCTCCGGCAGCAGGCTCCTCCACTGCAGCTTGTATGCTCTGGCGGCAGCCTTCATGTGCTCTCTAAAATGAGAGCGGCGCGCCTGCTTGTTTTCTTCAGCCATAAGCATTCTCCTGCTAACCGTGATAAGCCGCGCCCGCAGACGCGAGCGCAGTTGGCCCCTTGCTCATAAATCTATTACGATTATGTCAGGTCTTTGTTGCGCAGCACAAGAACCGGGCCGCCTGACCGGCGTACAGTCACTCGCCGGAGCAATCAGCAAAACCTGCACACCACAGTAAGAGAGAAGCCACATATGCCACGTGATCGCGAGTTGTTGAGCCTCACCCTCGACGGGCACAGCCTCACCGTCGAGGACGTCGCCACCGTTGCCCGCCGCTACCGCCCCGTCGAGGAGATCGCGCCTGGCTCGCCGGCCTATGCCGCCATCATGGAAAGCGCACGCTGGGTCGAGGAGATCGTCGAGGACAACGCCCGCCGCGCCGCCGAAGGCCAGCCCGCCAGGGCCATCTACGGCATCAACACCGGCTTCGGCATTCACGCCGCCGGGCAGCCGTTTGTTGACCCTGAGATGACGCGGCAGGTATCACGCAAGCTCATCATGAGCCACGCTGTCGGCGTGGGCGAGCCGCTTGACGAGGAGGTCGTGCGGGCGGCGATGGTCATCCGTGCCAACACGCTCGCGAAAGGACGCTCCGGCGTGCGGCCTGTCGTCATCAACCGCCTGATCCAGATGCTTAACCGGCAGATCACCCCCGTGATCCCGCGCTCCGGCTCGCTGGGCTCAAGCGGCGACCTTGCCCCGCTCTCCCACCTGGCGCTCGTCATCAGCCGCGAACCGGAGAGCATGGCGGGGGAGTCCTCCGCGCCTGGTTTTGACGGCTTCAGCGGCGAGGCAGCCGTGCCCATCACGAACGAGACGGGGCACATCATCGGGCGCAAGGTCGTCCCTGCACAGGAGGCGATGACGTGGGATGGCGAGGACCAGCGTATTGTGCTCCGCGCCAAGGAGGGCCTTGCCCTTAACAACGGCGCGACGTTCTCGGCGGCGCTCGGTGTGCTCGCGCTGCTTGACGCCGAAAACCTTGTCGCCAACGCGGAGATCGCCGTCGCGATGACGCTTGAGGCCCTGCAGGGCTACCGCGACGCCTTCCTGCCGCAGATCCACCATGCCCGCCCCCACCCCGGCCAGATAGCAACCGCCTCCAACGTGCTGCGCATGGTCGAAGACAGCCTGCTTGTCGACCCCGGCCATGTGGACCATGACCCGGTGCTCCAGCCGCCACAGGACGCCTACTCGCTGCGCTGCGCGCCGCAGGTCATCGGCGTTGTGCGCGAGGTGCTCGCCCGCCTGCGCGACGTGCTGACGCGTGAGATCAACGCAGCGACCGACAACCCGCTGATCTTCGTCCGCCCCGAAGATGGTCTCCCGCGCGAGTACAAGGCGATCTCCGGCGGCAACTTTCACGGCGAGGTCATCGCATCCGAGCTTGATCACCTGAAGATCGCGCTCACCGAACTGGCCGGTATCAGCGAGCGCCGCACCTTCTGGCTGCTTGACGCCAATATGTCGCGCGGGCTGCCGAGTATGCTGGTGCGCAGCGGCCCCTCCCGCATCGAGAGCGGGCTGATGCTCGCGCAGTACGTGGCAGCCTCGCTCGTCTCCAAATGCAAGACACTGGCCCACCCGGACAGCATCGACTCGATTCCGAGTTCGGCCAATCAGGAAGACTACGTCAGCATGAGCATGAACGCGGGGCTGCACACCCGCGAGATTGTCGAGAATGTAACGGCGGTCATTGCCATTGAACTGCTCACCGCGCTCACCGCGCTACGCCACCGTCTCACCTCACTACGGCGCGACGGCACCTACCACCCTCTCACCGAGGTGGCGCTTGGCAGGGGCACGCAGGCGGTATGGGCCGCATTGCAGGATGCCGCGCCCGAACTGTTCGAAATTCCGCTTGACCGCGATGTGATCTATTATCCCTACCTTCGCCGCATGATCGAGGTCGTGCAGAGCGGCGCGCTCGTTGAAGCTGTCCGCGAGGCAGGTATCCCGTTCTATAGCGTGCGCTCCAGCACGGAATTGGTAGTGCCGGAGGGGTAACCCCCTCCGGGCGAGCCGGCGACGGCGACGCTGGGGTGGGTGGGGTTCCGGCGGGAGACCGTCGTAGGGGCAATCCTGCAAACTGAAACCACGAAGTTTATTCGCGGCAGGTTTATCCTAGCGTTTGCCCATTCGCGGCAGGTTTCTATACCAGGTGCATCACACCTACCCTTGCATCCCCCGCGACGGGGAAGCATAAGGGCGCATCTGAGATGCGCCCTACTATGCGATCTTGTTAACCCGGAGCCGCGACTAAACGTCGCGGTGGATTTATATAATCGAGTGCGCCGGGTGCGCCCTCTCACCAGCTCCGGATCGTCTCCGCGACCTTCTCCATCGGCACGGTGCGCTGCTCGCTGTCCTTGCGCGTCGCGCCGAGCCGCCGCACTGTGGCCTCGCCTCGCTTCACTTCGTCCGGCCCGACGATCACGACGAACGGGATACCCTTCGCCGACGCATACCCGAGCTGATCCCCAAGCCGAACCTCGTAGTCGTAGTACACCGTCGTGTTGATGCCCGCGCGGCGAAGGTCCGTCCCGATCCGCAGCGCCGCCTCGACCACCTCCTCATTGAAGATCGCCACCATTACCTCGGCGGTCGTCGAGCGAATGTCCGGCGGGAACATACCCAGCTCGTCCATCGCGTCGATAATGCGCTCAATGCCGAGGCTCGTCCCCGTTGCCGGGTACGTGACATCCGAGAACAGCCCGATAAGCTCGTCATAGCGTCCGCCCCCGGTGATGCTCGGCATGGCCTTCGGCTTCTCCACCGTGGTTTCGAAGATCGGGCCGGTGTAGTACTCCAGCCCGCGCACCATCGCGAAGTTCAGCGAGTACGCCTCTTCCCCTACCCCGTACAGTTCCAGGTAGCGGAACATCTGCTCAAGCTCATCGATGCCCTCCACCGCACGCGGGTAATCGCCCAGCCGCGCGCGCAGGTCAGCCAGCACTTCTCGCGTCGGCCCGGAAATGTGCAGCAGGTCAAGCAGGCGGTTCACCACGTCTTCGGGGATGATCGCTGCCCGCCTGCCATAGTAGCTGCGCAGCCCCGGCGCGACCTCCTGCACGATCTCCCGCGTGACGGCCTGCAACTCGCCGGACGGCACCTTCCGCGCGATGGCATCCTCGACCTGCGCCCGGAGCGGATCAAGCACCTCGTCTACCAGTTCGGCGTCAAGCCCTTCATCCTCGATCATCGCGCGGCGCATGTCATCGAGCGCCAGCTTGCCCTGAATCGCCAGCCGCGCGATGCGCTGCAGTGGCTGCACCGGGTCGCTCGGCACGCCTACCATCATCAACTCCCGCCGCACGCCCTCCAGCCCGATCTTGTCCAGCTTGTCGATCGAGCGATACAGGCCCGGTCGCAGTTCGTCGGGCACACCCGCATACTGCCCGATGCCGTCAAGCAGCTTGCGGTGGTTGATGGAGATGGTCACGCCCTCGAAGCCCAGCCGCTGCAGCGCCTCGACCGTCACTGCGACGATCTCCGCGTCGGCCATCATGCTCGCTGTGCCGACGATATCCACGTCACACTGGAAGAACTCGCGGTAGCGGCCCTTCTGCGGGCGGTCGGCGCGCCACACCGGGGCGATCTGGTAGCGCTTGAAAGGGCGCGGCAGGTCGGGGTTCATCGCCACAAAGCGCGAGAGCGGCACTGAGAGGTCGTAGCGCAGCGCGAACTCGCCGCCCGGCTCCTCGCCGTACCAGGCCCGGTAGATCAGCCGTTCGGCGTCCGGACCGTACTTGCCCATCAGCGTCTCGGCAAGCTCCACCGCCGAGGTCTGCAGCGGCTCAAAGCCAAATTCCTCAAACACACCGCGCACCACGTCGAGCACATACTGCCGCTTGAGCATCGCATCGGGCGGGATATCACGCATCCCGGCGGGGATGCGGGGCGCAACCTTTTCAGCCATTCGTCGTGTCCTTTCTCATGTCCTCATGGTGAGTCAACAAAAAACGTGGAGTTGCAGTCAACTCCACGCTCGAACTTCCAACGGGCAGCCGTCAGGCGTACAGCACCTGCGCCGCTCCACAAGCGTGGAGGCGATACCCGTGATGATGGTGGGCGCGGGCCATACGCGTGCGCAGCATACTCTTCTCGGAATAACCAGGCTTCTGATATCGCTTCTATTGTAATGTGGCAGGCGCCCGCTTGCAATCGTTGCGCCCGACGAGTGCAGATCGTCAAGGCGATGGATGAGGGGGAGCCGCGACGTTTAGCCGCGACGTTTAGTCGCGGTGACGGGTGTTTCCCGTTGTCTCACCCAGCCACACCTCGATCTCGCGCCGCAGGTCCATGCCAGGCCGGTAGTGAACCGCCGCCATGCCGACTGTACGCGCCGCCTCCACGTTCTCGATAAAATCGTCCACAAAGAGTGCATCGGCAGGCTGCACATCGAGCTTTTGCAGGATCAGCTCATAGGGTCGGGGATCGGGTTTCATGACGCCGATCTCCGCCGAGATCACCTGCGCGTCGAATAGGTTGTGGACCTGATGCTCCAGCAGCGCGTCAGTGAGGTCGGGCGTGTTGTTGCTCAGCAGCCCGATCAACACACCCCGCGTCCGCAGATCCCGGATCAACTCGACAAGGGCCGTGTTCAGCCGGTCGCCGCTGTAGAAGCCGGCCCGTAGTTCCGCCAGCGCCTGCCCGTCGAGGCCCAGTTCCCGCCCGACCGCCTGCCAGTAGGCATCCACGCTGATCTCGCCCCGCTGCGCCTGCTGCCACGCCTCGATGCCATGCACCACACTCTCGACATGCCCGGTCGGCATGCCGAGGCGTGCGTCCCACGCGTGGCGAGGTGAGTAGTCTTCAGTACGCATCAGCACCCCACCCCAATCAAAGATGACTGCCCTGCGAGTCATTCCCATGCCCCCTTTTCAATACGGCGAAGTATTTGGATCTTATTAACATCAGAAGGTTGCTGCATTGTAGGAATCTGAGTCAAAAGCTATACTCTGACCAACCACAGACTGCGTGAAGCCTGAAACGACATGGAGTGATGTATGGCACGGCAGCGAATCCTGATCGTTGATGACCACGAAGTGGTCCGCTTGGGACTTCGCTCACTGCTGGAGCGCCATCCGGACTTCGAGGTGGTGGCCGAAGCTGGCAATGGGCGCGAGGCGATCGAGAAGGTTGAGGCCTATCAGCCTGACGTCGTCGTCCTCGACATCCGTTTGCCGGGCATGAGCGGCGTTGAGGTCTGCCAACAGATCACCGACAAGTACCCCAACGTTCACGTTATCATGCTGACATCGTACGCAGAAGACGAGATGCTCTTTGCCGCCATCCGCGCCGGGGCCGCTGGCTACGTGCTCAAGCAGATCGGCGGTGACGACCTCACCCGTGCTATTGAAGCCGTGGGGCGCGGCGAAGCCCTCCTCGATCCGATGCTCACGCAGCGCGTGTTTGAGGAAGTCCGCAAGGCTCAGCGCGAGGAGGAGGCTTCCGCCTTCAGTGACCTCACCAACCAGGAGATGCAGGTACTGCAGCTCGTCAGCGAGGGCAAGACAAACCGCGAAATCGCCGAAGCGCTGTACCTGGGCGAGGGCACTGTCCGCAACTATGTCAGCAACATCCTCGGCAAGCTCGGCGTGGCAAACCGTGCCGAGGCAGCAGCCTATGCCGTTCAGCACAACCTGAAAGACTATTTGCAATCTTAATACCAGGGCCAATTATGACTTCTACATCTGCGCCTTCCAACCTTCGCCCGACGAACATCCACCTCGACCGCGAAGCGCATGAACTGCGTATAACCTGGAACGATGGCCACGCGAGCGTCTACCCGCTAGACGCCCTCCGCGAGGCCTGCCCGTGCGCAGAGTGCCGGGGTGGACATGAGTTTATGGGCCCGGCGCACGACCCCGATCTGTTGTTGCTCACGCCCGCACGCTCCTACGATGTGCGGGATATCCAGCTTGTGGGCAAATACGCCCTCAACGTTACCTGGAATGATGGTCACGACGCAGGTATCTACACATGGAAGTACCTGCGTCGTATCTGTCCCTGCCCGGAGTGCGAGGCGGCGCGCCAGCCGTCAGCCGAAGACTGACGGGTTGTTATAGTGCTGTACAAATGTGAATCACATCTGTGAAAAATGATCTTCGGTAATTTTTAAGTCTTTAGTAATGATTGTGTCAACGTGCAAGTCATGATAAGATACGATAGCTGAGCTCAGCAGGATGTGGGTGGTTCTCTTCGTGTTTACTGACTAGAGCAAGGAAGCAGGTTATGTCTCTCAAAGAGCAGGTCGCTCCATCTATAGAGACCCTGGCTGCTCACTTCGCGACGAACAAGCTACTTCTGATCCATCCTAGTAGCCGATATCGCACGCTCCTTATCGCAGCCCTGATCGACTCCCCCCCTGCCCCGCTGTACTACTACAGCCTCGGCATTCGGGACAACAGTCTGGCACAGTTCCTGACGGGTCTATCGCATGATCTCGGCGATCAGAGCCCAACCTTCGGTCGCCGTCTGAATCAAGCCCGTAATGAGTCGCCGGACGACATCGACAAGCTGGCCCAGGCTCTCGCCGCAGACCTGGACGATCTCAACAGCGAGGACTACTTGCTGATCCTCGACGAGTACGATCGTGCGGATGCGGTTCAGGAGATTCAGGCCTTCGTCGAAGTGCTGCTCGACAAACTGCCCAAGCAGTGTCACCTGCTGATCAACAGCCGGACACTGCCGCGCTTGCCGTGGGTTGCACTCGTCGCCAAACACGAGGCGGTGGTGCTCCGGGATTCAAAACTGCTCACCAGCGGCTTCTACACCGAGAGGATCTCCGAAAACCCTAACGTCGAGGTATATGCCCTGGGGCCGGGTTATGTGCTGGTCAACGGCCAGAATGTCACGACATGGGAAGGGCATCTACCTCGTCTCCTGTTTTTCTTCGCACTTGATCGTCCCATGGTGACGCGCGCTGATATTTGTCAGGCGTTCTGGCCGGATTTACCCCTCGATCAAGCTGTCAATGTGTTCCATGTCACCAAGCGGCGTTTGCACAAAGCCCTCGGGTTTGACGTGCTCGTGCACGAAGGCGGCCACTATCGTGTAAATCCGCAGCTCAACCTGCAGTACGACGTGCTGGAGTTCGTCGGCAGCCTGGTCGAGGCACGCAGCGCCGAGGGTGAGGAGGCCGCCCAGCACTACCAGTACGCCATCGACCTGTATCGCGGTGCCTACCTGCAGGGTCACGACGATGCGTGGATCCTTGCCCGTCGTGACGACTTCCGCGAGGGCTACCTGGAAGCGCTCAGCGAGCTTGCCCGTCTGCGCGAGCAGCAGGGCGCGGACGAAGCCGCTCTCGGGTTGTACCTGCGTGCGGTAAGCGAGGCACGCAACCGCGAGGACCTGCATCGCGAAGTGATTCGCCTGTACGGCAAGCTGGGCCGCCGCAGTGAGGCAGCAGATCACTACCAGAAGCTGGAGCAGGAGTTCAAGGAGCGGTACGGTTTCAAGCCCTCACCTGAGACACAGCACGTGTATCAGGAGGCAATCGGCGGCGGCTAGCCGCAGCCAGGGAAGCACAGCGCCCCGCAGATGCGGGGCTTTTTGTTGGTGGGGCCTGCCTCAACCCGGAAGCGGCGGACCGCCGGGGGTGTACGTCGCTTCGTCGAGTAGAGCCAGCCAATCAAAATCGGTGAGGCTCTGCGCAGTGAGCGGGAAGTACGTCGAGTTTTTGGTGCTGCCGGATCGCACGGGCAGCGAGTCTATCTCGGCTGTGGGTAGCCCCGCGCCCCGGTAGGTCGGCACGAAGCGCGCCGGGCCGGGTGCAGCCATCAACCGCGCCTCAAGCGTGCCCGCCTCCGGCTGGCCGATGCCGTTTTCCGCCGACACGCCCAGCCCCGTACCGATCACCACGTACCCTGCTCCGAATATCGCGTCGAGGTGCGCGCCGGCGGGCCACCACACATTGGCGTGCGGCCCAAGCTGCCACCGCATCTGCCCGCGTTGCACGTGGCCATTCGCGGCGAAGACCAGCACCCTGCCCCGCCCGCGCTCGCGCCCCACTGCATAGGCGATGTTGTCTGCCATTATCGCATCGCGGATGCCAAGCAGCCGCGAGATCCGGTCCGGCGATTCGCGCGCGATTTCGGCGTGGTAGTTGAGAAGCTGCCGCGCCACCTTCGCATACTGCCGTGCCTCCGCGTACCTGTCCCAACCGCCTTTGGCGACAAGTTCCGGGCGGCGAACGTCAAGCTCGGAGATGAGGTCTTCCGTCTCAATGCGCAGTGCGCTGGCCGCGGGCGACAGCCCCACCGCCCTGGCCGGGTCCATCATCGCCTCGAAGCTCTCCCAGTCCGCATCCGCACCGATAAGCGAGTCGATGCGCTGGCGGCGCTCCTCGCCCCCGCCGTCCAACGCAGCGAGATAGTCGAGCACGAAGGCCAGCGCCTGCCGGGGGCTATCCGTACTCGTCATCTCCGTCGGGCTATCCACACCATAAAACCGCAGCTTGACCGTGCGATCCGGGTCGGCGTTCGCCTCGCGCATCCATTCGATAAGTTCGCGGTTGGCCTCCAGGCTGCCAAAGCCGTGGCTGAACCCCGTCTCCCGGATCGCCTCGTAGGAGTCCGGCCCGCGTCCGGCGACGTACTCGTTGACCACGCCTGCCCGCGTAAAGCTGCTCTCAATGGCGATGGCGCTGAACCCGTGCGCCTCGACCAGCCGCTGGAACAGCCTGTTGCGTAGCACAAGGAACTCCTGCCCGCCGTGCAGCGGCTCGCCCAGCGCGAGCAGCACCATCGAGCTGCCCGCCGAGGCCATCAGCCGGTCGGCGGCGGCGTTGAGGCTCTCCGTCGAGTCAAGCGCAAAGGGGATCGCTTCGGATGTGATCCACCCGTCAAGCGTCGCATACGCGGGGATGTTGTCAGGCATGGCAGATCCTCCAGATAGCAGCCGCGCCGGGCAGAGTGCCAAAACGGGGAACCGGCCCGATGGGCCGGTACAGATTGCAAGCGTCTTTGATTATCGTGCGTATCGTGGCACCCGGCAAGCGGTGCTGCGAGGCAGCGACGGTCCGCCGTCCCCTCAGGCGTATTCCCAGGAGCCGGGCCGGACGGACACCGGCTCCGGCGTCGCAGCGATGCTCGCGCGGTAGATCTGCTCGATCTGGTCGGCAATGCGCGGCCAGCTATAGCCCTGTGCGTAGCTGCGTGCCACAGAGGACATCTCGCGCCGCAGCTCGTCATTCTGGAGCATCAGGTGGATGCGCCCGGCCAGTTCTTCGGGGTCATCTGCGGGCACGTGGAAGCCGGTCAGCCCGTCCTGCACAAGGTACGCCAGCCCGCCCACCTCGGACGCAACGACCGGGGTGCCGCAGGCCATCGCCTCAAGCGCGACCATGCCGAACGACTCGTAGTGCGAGGGCATGATGACCGCTTCTGCCGCCGAATAGTAGTACTGGAGCGTATCCTGGCTCTTCGCGCCGAGAAACGTCACGAAATTCTCCAGCCCAAGCTCGTCGCTGAGCGCCCGCAGCCGCCGCAGCTCCACATCCTCGTCGTCTTCGTCGTCCAGGCTGCCGCCGATGACGGACAGGCACAGCCGCTCGATGTCATCGCCCATGCGATCCTTGAGGATGGCAATCGCACGCAGCAGCGTATCGACGCCCTTCAGCGGCTCGATACGCCCGACGAACAGCAACAACTGCGCGTGTTCGGGGATGCCGATGATCTGACGGGCCACCCGCCGCGGCACGGGCTGAAAGTGCTCCACATCCACACCCGGCGGCACAACCCGGATCTTGCGCATGTCGGCGTTGTAAAGCCATATGAGCTGGATGCGCTCGGCAGGCGTGGCCGCCACGAGGATGTCCGCCCAGTTCATGATCTGCTGCTCGGTTTCGATGCGCAGCGCCGACTCGCGCTCGCTCTGGCTCCGCGCGATCCGGTTTTTCATCCGCCCCAGCGTGTGGAACATCTGCACAATGGGCGGGCCGCCCCATGCCTGCTGGAGCTTGTGAGCCGCCCACCCCGACAGCCAGTAGTGGCTGTGGATCACGTCATAACGAATGCCCTCGCGTTCAGCGAAGCGGGTTACATTCTCGACGAACTCGGGTAGATGTGGGTAGATCTGGTCGGAGGACAGCGGCGCTTCCGGCCCGGCGGGGATGTGAATCACACGCGCGCGGTCGCCGAGATCCGTATCGTTCACGTGGGGCACGCACGGGTCCTGCGAGCGGGTAAACACATCCACGTAAATACCGCGCCGGCTGAGTTCGGCGCTTAACTCGCGAACGTACACGTTCATGCCGCCGGTTTTCTTCCCGCCCAGTACGGCAAGCGGGCACGTATGGACGCTCAGCATCGCAACGCGCAGGGGAGAGTGAGTTACCGCGTTGATCTTGTCCTCCTCAATCAATGAACGCGGGCTTGCAGGCGCGGGCGATTGCCCCGCCAGCTAACCCGGATTCTACAGTGCGTGCAGGGTGAATTCCAACCCGCGCATGCGTGTATGCTCGCCGGGTGGAACTTTATAACTCAAGGAATTTGCTCTAGCGGGCTTTGGCGAAAGGAGGCGGATCGTCAAAGAACAGCGACCACCACACGCGCCATGACGAGAACGGCTGATCGCTCTGCGGCTGCTGCTGCGGTGCTATCGCCACGAGGGGCTCCGGCGTCGGGCGCTCGTACAGCGGGACGACGAGCACCTCGCCGTCACGGACCATCTTCCCTTCGCTGTGGGCCCAGGCTTCGACGTATGCCGGGCTGCTGTAGTAGGCCTTCTCCGCTTCCAGCCGGCGCTGCTCCTCCAGCAGCGCCTCGATCTCCGCTTCCAGCCGGCGCTGCTCGTCCACCTTCTGCTGCCCGTCGATGATGCGCTCGCTGAAGTCGAACACCAGCCGCCCGCCGAAGATCACCAGCGCGATCAGGATGATCTGCCAGTTGGTGAGCCGCATGCGGCGGAAGCGAAAGCCTCTATCTGCCCGGGTAGCATCCTGGACGTCTGGCGAGTCAGCCAACGTTCGTGCTCTCCTTAACAAAAAAGCTGAGCGGGCGCTCAGCTTTTGCGCAGTGCCGAAGGTGGGATTCGAACCCACATGAGCTTGTGCTCACTACGCCCTGAACGTAGCGCGTCTGCCAGTTCCGCCACTTCGGCTGTCACGTGTGATATTTTACCCCCGCGCCTGCATTTGTCAAGGAATGCGAATCAGAAACGTGTAAAAAGATAACTGGCATCCAATTGATATTCTTCCACCTTCGCACGGTCAAATGTCCTTCTGCCAGCCGCGTTCTTGCCCTTGCAAGACAGGTATGTTAGGATCAAAACTACCCTGGAACCGGTTGGTAGTCGCTGGAACGATGCTCCAACGGCGTCGGGTCCCCCACCCGACGAAAAGTGCTGCCAATCTCCACACGCCTAAACCTAAGTAGAGATGGAGTTTCGAGCTATGAAACTGTGGGAGCACTACCACACTCCCCATACGTTCGAGGAAGCTTCTGATCTCCTGGCACGATATGGCGGCGCAGCCCGTGTCATTGGCGGCGGTACTGACTTGCTGCTTGAAATCAAGCAGGGGCACCGTCCTCCCGTCGAAGCCCTCATCGACATCACCAAGGTTAAAGACCTCACACATATCACTCAAAACGGCGATACGATTACAATCGGCGCAGGGGTCACTCACAGCCAGATCGTCAGGTGCGAGGTGATCGCCCAGCGTGCGACCTGCCTCGTGGAGAGCTGCGGCGTCGTTGGCGGGCCGCAGGTCCGCAACGTCGGCACGATCGGCGGTAATGTGGCTCACGCCCTGCCCGCCGCCGACGGCACGACCTCGCTCGTCGCGCTCGATGCCGAGGCGGAGATCTGGCAGAACGGCGAACGGCGCTGGGTTCCCATCCTGGAGATGTTCGCCGGCCCTGGCCAGTCCATTCTGGACTCGACGCGCGACCTGCTGATCCAGTTCCGCTTCCAGCTTGCCGGCCCACGCGAGGCCTCGGCCTTCAAGCGCATTATGCGCCCGCAGGGCGTCGCGCTGCCCATCCTGGCAGCCGCCGTCTGGGTACGGCTCAGTGAGGACGGCGACACTATCGAAAAGAGCCGGGTGTGCATCGGCCCGGTTGCACCCGTGCCCACGCGCATCGGCGTCGTTGAAGAGGTGCTGAACGGCAGCCAGTACAACGACGACCTGCTCGAAGAAGTCGTCCGTGTTGCACGCGCCGAACTGAAGCCGCGCACCAGCAAATATCGCGCCACATCAGAGTACCGCACCGAGATGGTCGAGGTGCTGCTGCGCCGGGCACTGCCGCTTGCCGTCAAGCGCGCGCGCACCGGCGAAGTCGTACCTGAGGGCATCGGGCTGCAGTGAGTGGGGGAGAGAGATGACTGACCTGATTCAGATCGAATCCATGCGCACCATTTCGATCACCGTTAACGGCAAGAAGATCGAGAAGTCCATCCCGGAATCCCGGACGCTGGCGCAGTTCCTGCGTTACGACCTGGGGCTGACGGGCACAAAGATCGGCTGTGAAGAGGCCGAGTGCGGCATCTGTACGGTGCTGGTCGATGGCACGCCCGTCGACTCCTGCATCTACCCGGTGTTTAAGGCCGACGGCTGCGAGGTCACCACCATCGAGGGCCTCGCGCAGGACGGCGAGCTGCACCCGCTCCAGAAGGCGTTCATCGATCATGGCGCGGTACAGTGCGGCTACTGCACGCCGGGCGTCATCATGACAGCCAAGGCGCTCCTTGACCAGAACCTCAACCCCACCGACACCGACATCAAGATTGCGCTCAAGGACACCTTCTGCCGCTGCACCGGCTACACCAGCATTATTAACGCCATCCACTCGGCGGCGAGCGAACTGCGCGGTGAGGGGCCGATCCCCTTCCAGCCGCCGCAGACCGTCGAGCCGCTCAAGGTCATCGGCCAGCCGGTACACCGCCCGAACGACGTTGACAAGGTGACGGGCCGCGCCCGCTACACCGACGACTACGTCTTCCCCGGCATGCTCTACGGACGTACCAAGCGTGCCGACTACCCGCACGCCCGCATCCTGAAGATCGATACCAGCAAGGCGAAGGCGCTGCCCGGTGTTCATGCCGTGCTCACGCACGAGGATATCCCCGGTGAGAACATTCACGGCATCGTCTACGAGGACTGGCCCTGCCTGTGCGGCGACAAGGTTCGCTACATGGGCGACCCGATCGCCATTGTCGCGGCGGAGACGCCTGAGATCGCAGAAGAGGCGATCCGCCTCATCGAGGTTGAGTACGAGCCGCTCGGCGTCGTGGACAACCCGGTCTATGCCCGCAGCGAGGACGCTCCGATCGTCCACGAGGAGTGGGAGACCGGCAACCTGCTCAAGCACATTAAGGTGCGCCACGGCGACATCGAGAAGGGCTTCGAAGAGGCCGATGTGATCATCGAGCGGACCTACCACACGCCGACGATCGAGCACGCCTTCCTTGAGCCGGAGTGCTCCATCGGCGTGCCCGCCGGCTACGATGAGGAGCACGAGAAGATCACCGTCTACGTCGGCTCGCAGATCCCATATCAGGACCGTCACCAGGTAGCCAAGATCCTCGGTGTGCCCGACGACGCGGTGCGCATCCGTGGTACGCTCATCGGCGGCGGCTTTGGCGGTAAGGAAGACCTCGCCGGGCAGGCGCACGTCGCGCTGCTCGCCCAGGCCACGGGCCGTCCGGTCAAGATGCTGTACACGCGGCAGGAGTCGCTGCTCTTCCACCCCAAGCGGCACGCCACGCAGATCCGCATCAAGACGGGCGCGAAGCGTGATGGCACGCTCGTTGCGGTCGAGGCCGAGCTTTACGGCGACGGCGGCGCGTACGCCTCGCTGAGCGACAAGGTCATGACCCGTGCGACCACCCACGCGACCGGCCCGTACACGGTCGAGAACGCCAAGATCGACTGCTACGTGATGTACACCAACAACCCGCCCTCCGGCGCGTTCCGCGGCTTCGGTGTGACCCAGTCCGCCTTCGCCGTCGAGAGCAACATGGACCTCGTTGCTGAGGCGCTGGGCATGGACCCCATCGAGTTCCGCCTGAAGAACGCGCAGCGTGTTGGCGTCACGACAGCTACCGGCCAGCTTCTGCGCGAGAGCGTCGGGCTGATCGAGACGCTGGAGAAGACCCGCGAGCTGATGCAGCGCGAGATGGGCGACAGGCCCTTCCAGTGGAGCTGGCGCGAGGGCAATAAGGCCTATGGCTGGGGCATCGCCTGCGCCTACAAGAACACCGGCCTGGGCGGTGGCGCTCCGGACAAGTCCGCCGCGGAGGTCGAGGCCTTCGAGGACGGCACGATCGAGGTCCGCACCTCTGCCGCCGACATGGGCCAAGGCCTTGGCATGGTTGTCGCACAGTGCGCCGCCGAGGAGCTTGGCGTGCCCTACGACCGCGTCAAAGTCCTCCTGTCTGACACCGACCTGACGCCGGACGCCGGTGC